>APMI01001426.1_pt1 | contig 20456 bp, 14 predicted proteins | sample 667938 | NCBI WGS metagenome assembly APMI01 (sample SAMN01084076, study PRJNA167559) | wastewater metagenome | biome: Wastewater | place: Denmark: Ejby Moelle, Odense | collected 2011-11-28 | reverse complement strand
TAATGTTTTTTTAATTAAACTAGTCTTAATGAGACTTTATTTTTCTATGCTTGAATTTATACTTATAGTCTTTGTAAATTTTCTCTTTATATAGCAATTTCCTGTTGATTTCTTTAAAATGCTGTGTTAGTACGTCTCTTGAACTCTTACAAATTTTTATTTTATTGATCAAGTGTCATTTCTCTTTGTTGAAGATCATTGGCCTTCTTCATGGCTTCTGCGATTGCTGCTTCTCTACTTTCAATTTATTTAAACTTATTATTGTTTTATAGTTTAATCTGCTCTTTTTCAGTTCGACTATGGTTAAGTAGCTGTTCTAATTCTTTTGTTTTACTGCTTAACTAATTAATCAATTGTTCTTGCATTTTTAATTCAGCCTACTTATCAGCAAATTTATCTTTTTGGGTTAATTATCGAGATTTTGATTCAATTTCAAATTTTTTTCTTAATTATTGCAGATTGTCTTGCTATCGCCTTAATGCTTATTATTTTTGTCCTAATTATTGGATTTTTTTCATGCTATCAGCAATAGCATGTTATCTTCTTTCAATATCTTTAGAATTCTAGATTTGCACTTGTTATTTTCTTGAATGCTAGGCAATAATGTTATTAATTTGCTTTTCTAACTATTTTACTCTTGTGTTGAGAGATTTTACAATCTCTTGCTGATTTTGCACCTACTTCTTATTTTAATCATTCAACTTTAACAATTGTAGTCTCTAGTTTTATAAAGTTTTATTGCTGGTATTCAAATTTTGTTATCTCTCGACAATTTATCTTTATTTAATATCTAGATTTTGCTTAATAAGAGAGATTTCCTTTTGAAGATTGTTATTTAATCGCTAAATTTTATCTTTTTACTATACTTATACTTGTAGTCTCTTTGATAGATTATCATAATTTGCTTGATATGAGGTTAATACCTTCTCAATTTATGTTTTTATTATATTATCCACTTATAGTTAATTCTTTTGTTTCATTTCATGAAGTTATTTTTTATAAGAACTTTCAGATTTTTTAAAGTTCGCTTATAAATCAGAATAATTAATCTATAAATTTCTGTAGTTTTGTTCAAGTTCATGATACCTTTTTGTCCAGCTCTAAACCTATTTTTTACTTTCCCACTCTTGCTTGTTAAGTTGTTAGACCTGTCTCTATTTTTACTCGTAGGATATTTTTAACATTTAATATTTATCGTTTGACTTTGATGATGCATTACTACGTCTCATGTGCTATTCAGCCTTCTTCAAATTACTATTCAATGAGTCCTTTTATGCATTTATTCTTTCAATGAACCTTTCTCGATGCTGCAAGCTTTCAATAAGTCTTTTGATTATTTCATCAAGAGCATAACAATTGCCTCCAAGCTACAGAATTATTTTAGATTATATATCTACTCTCCTTTTCGAAGATAGTTGCTTTATTATAATATTCTTTTATTCTACGCTCTGGTTGATTTTCGTAATCAACACAGTATAATTTTTCTACTCCAAAAGTTATTCAAGTTCTTTAAGTCTTTTATTGTAGTGGTAACCCTTAAGCTATCCATGATCACTGCTTGAACTCACTTGACTATCTTTCATTTAATGTTTATACTTCATTAAATTTCGAGCGAGTTTTTAGTTATCTTAGTTTAATTTTGCTACTTCGATAAGCAATTTTTCACTATTATTTCGATAGCCTTCTAAGTTAGCTCGATTTTATTCCAGTTGTGAGTTGAGTCTTGCATTTTCATCTTACAGACTCCATATTTTGGCAGAAAGGTCTCTATCTAACCTTTTTTACTAATTTTCGCTTTCACTATAAGAAGTAGTCCTGGGTTTATCTCCGTGAGCTCTTCCCAGTTCCCCTAACTTCTTCTCATAATCCTACATCTGGCTTTCGAGAGTGGAGATTCTTTCAGCACTGGCTCTGTTCTTGTGACTGAAAATCATAATTTGCTCATTGAGATCACTTATTTGTTGCTCCTTGGCCTGGATCTCATTCGCGTACTTGTGATTCAAAAATCTAAGTTGTATGTTTTCTTACTGTAGTGATTAAGAAGCCGATTTTAATTCATTGACTTCTGATGATCTTAGCTGTCTTCGTGAAGCATCTCTGTTCAATTGAGTCATTCTTTCAATCTACTGAGTAGCCGATGTTTTATATTTTGAAAATTATTACTTTGTTGTCTCGCATTGAGAACAGCTTGTCTAACTTATGCCCTTTGATGAGATACTATATTACAACTCTCGAATTTTTAAATTTTTCTCATCGATAGTCAGTTTAAGCTTCTATATTTGAATTTTCATTTCTTCAGCTTCGGTCTTGAACTTAGCCTGATCGCTAGTGTGGTAAATCTTCTCCTGATTCACAATTTCAGACTTGTTAAGTTTTAATTTTTCAATATATTAAGTCAACCTTTGAATTTCTTGATTTTTTATGGACTAAACAGTAACAAGTTTTCTTTAAAGTGATTGTCGTTATAGAGCCATACTTCTAAGATCTTCCATCATTTTGCTTACATTGGCGCTTGACTGTGAATCAGAGAAAATTCTTGAATTAGCACTTGATTATTGAGGCTGTCTACTAAGTCCAACTACATAGCTGGAGTTCACCTTTAGCTTCTCGAGTAGTTAATTATACTTTGCTTCAAGGTCACGTATTGTTATCTTATAATGATCACAATCTGCACATTTCAAATTTGACACTCGCTGCGAATTTTGAAACTGCACTATTTTTATGTTTGCTTGATTTAACTCAAACTAAAGTTGAGTTATGCGGACTGTCTTTTGCTATATTATTCGCTTGAGCTCTAAAGTGTCCTCTTCAACTTTCAGCATTTTTTATCGTGATCTAAGAGTGGCATTCTGTCGAAAAGCAACTTAATTTGGTCTAACAGGACCGACAGAAACCCCGCCTACTCGGTGAGCTTCAACTTTTGGTTGCTACCATCTAGCGACTCGTTGAGACAAGACCGGTTGCTGAACAACGGTAACATTCTCTGTCCTTTTTATGGTTTAGTTAAGGTGACCGGCATTTACTATATTCTGGGTATATATTGGGGCTCTCGTAGCTGAACCTACGACAACCTCGCTGGTTGGTCTGATAGCTTTAATTAGTTTCTCTCTCGCTTCGTGGATTCCATCTTGCAGTTTCAAGTCGGTCTGCCTGATGGAGTCAACTTGGCCATCTATTATCAATGAGAATAGTACTGAGTGAGTTGAAATGCATGTTTAGGTTGCCCATAGAAGTGGAATTCTGTAAATTGAAATTAGGTTTTGAACCACTGACGTTACTCGCACTCAGGAGCCTAGGGTCTGACTGCGATGCCAGTAGCATGCTATTGTGATTCATAATATCTAAATAAATTATATTTTTTCAAACTTATCCACCGCTTTCAATAGCCACATAATCAAACTAACTTAAAATCATTGATATTTTACTGAAATAATGCAGCAGTGAATTATGTTTAAGTGTTGAATAGTGAACTAGCGGCCTTCTCAGATGAGTTATAATTGACAATAATAACTAATATATCAAATATAAGAAAATCACATGTTCAACCCCGCTCAAATTCAACGCAACTACCAGTCTGCAGTTCCTATCATAAGGTAAAAAGTGTATGATGTAGGAATTCTAATAACCTAATCCTAGATAATATTCACAGGTACATGATTATTAAGCAAGTGCAAAATCTAAATGGGACGAGCCCATATAAATTCCGCCAGTGCTGTACTCGAAGTTTCACATCGCAATGCCGAATGCGCCCAAGTAAATGAAATCCTATCCTAACTCCCTTTTAGATTATATCAGGAGAGCCTATGACAAGTGCAAAGAGGAAAGCCATAAATTGCTCATGGAGAAACAGCTGCGTTAAATTGTTAGAAATTTTTAAGGTGATCTTAATGCTGTTAACTGGGACTCTTATCCTCTTCCCATCTTGCAACTCGACTCCAAAAATAATAAGCTCAACCCTGTGGCCAAAATAGATAAATTAGGAACAGGTTTGAGACCATCTAGGTTAGACTAAGTCAAGTTGCCTTCTAGCTATAAAATTGTTGAGTAATAAAAAGTAGAGAAACCTTCCAAGGCCATGGAGATAGCCAAAAAGAGAATGGAGAAATTGGAGCAGAAGCTCAATAAAGAACAGTAAGTAACATAACAAAAATAAAAATTTATAGGTTTCTCAGCGGCTCCTCAAATACAGCCATAACCCCCTAAACCCAAGTTCCAAATAAGTTTTTCAAACACACCAAATCCGCCTACATTTACTTCTAGCGCAATGAAAGATAATTTACAATAGAACAATGTAAGCACGAAGATACAGGTGTAGAAGCCAATGATTTTAAAGTACGAAATTAATTAAAAGCCTATTTAAAATTTCAAGGAAAAAATAAAATAGCGAGAACGCGAAAAATAGAGGGAAAGGGAAAAATAGAGGGAACGTGAAAGATAAAAATAAAGAGAAAGATAACGAGAAAGACAAAAAATCAAATAAAAATAGAAATAAAAATAAAAAGAGTCTAAATTGAAAGCTCAAAAATAAAAATAGAAAGAACTATAGAGTTCAAAGAAGAAATAATCAAAGTAGTCACCTATAAGAATTACAAGGAAGTAGCTTGATATGATATCGAAATCTAAGGAGAAAGATTAAGGTATTACTCAAGTGGCTCGTAGATTTAAAGACTTTAACAAATTGAAGAGTGATAATTACCAGAAAGATGCTATTGAAGAAGGCGACGATGAAATTGACTATGAATAAGTCATCGTTGGAAAAAATCAAAGTATAGAGAAGCCTTATTTAAGAATAACGGGAAGGCCTAATCCCGATACTGTTAGGCCGTACAATGTTCTCAAGAAAGCACTTTCTTACTTCTTGACGAAATACGAGCAAGATAAAAATTACGAATACTTTATCAGTCAACTACGAAGCATCCGACAAGATCTGACTGTTCAACATATCAAAGACGGCTTTACTGTGCAAGTATATGAATAGAATCTAGCCATCAGCCTGTACTAGAAGGATATTCCGCAGTTCAAACACTGTCAGACAACACTATGGTAATTATATTCTTAGGGACACTGCTTTACGACTGAATCACGAAACAAGTTCATCGCACACCAAATGATTACGCTCATTTTAGAAGACAAGAGTCTGGAAATGTAGTTCATGTTGACGAGAGTGCCAGATGGTACTCTTAGCAATGAGCTCATTCAAGAGTGTTTGAGGTATCTTATTTGCTTAATATATAGACTGAAACAGCTGTTAACAGTGGGTAACTACACCGCCTTCTTTGAGTACTGTGGGCGACAGGACAAGTTCATCAGCAGTCTACTCGAGCTGTACTTAGACAAGATGATGATAAAGTTCCTGCTGATGGTGTGCAAGACTTGTGGCGAAAAGGTACCCATAACATCACTATGCAAAATCGTAGGTTCGAACCCAGCCAAACTTGAGAGCATTATCCGCACTGAGAATGGGATCATTCAGAATGGCAACCTTATGCTTAAGTCCAGTTATGAACAGTTCATAAAGAGCGAGCATCTCATCACCAAGAAAGTCACAGTCCTTCTAGGATGATGACGCTCCTTATTAGGCCTATATTTTAGCAGATTTGGGCCTGTATTAGCCTGTGATACTGTGAATATGGATAAATATAAGGATGTTATAAATACATGATAAAATAAGCACTCACTGTAGTATTTTTTGAGTACGCAATAAAGAAATATGCTTTTACTACAGTTTTATTTTTTTTCCTTTTTGATCCACAATGTAGCGCGAGTGACAGTCCAGTAAAAATCCTTAATTGTCAATATAATATGTGTCTAGATTAAATATTATTTACTTTCGCTCAGCACCATATCAGCCTCGTTTTTATTGCGAGCTTTAAACAGCTCTTGATACTTTAAGATGATGCAGGAGTTTGACACAACGGGACTTACCTTCATGTCTAGGTTCATGTTACTTATTGTTTTCTTAACTATAGAAATTTCGGTTTCTAGGCTCGTTAACAAATTTTGGAAATAATCGTCTCGTTTTCTTAATAACTAATTTAACATTGGATCCATATCTGATTTGCCTACGGCTGAGCCCTGTAAGCTGGAGCCTGCTGTGCTATTAGACTATGACCGCTTGTGGATGAGCTGCATTTCCTTGCGAATGTTGTCAATATCGTACATTTTAGGTGTTTTTGCTAATTCGTCCTGCAGGTTTTTTATGTCAAACTTGAGGTTGAAAATTTGGTCTAAGGAATCGTTACCGCCTGTAAGAACCGGCATGTTTTTCTTGACTTCGTTCATAACTCTTTTAGAGAATTCGCCCTCAATGGTAAGTGAGCTGAGCTGAAACTCGTGCTTATCGACGGCCCTAGTGAGTTTGTCCAGCTTGTCGTAAATGTCATGCAGTGAGTGTTCGTTGCTGAATCGAGAAGATTGATTAGATTATTCTATCGAGTTGTGCTGTTGGAACTGCTGTCTTGGCTGCTGCTGCATGACTAGATTATGATGCTGTGTTTGAAAGTGCGACTCGGTATTCACAAAGTTTGATACCTTCTTAACATTAGCTAGGGGGAAGTTGTACTCCATAAGCCCTGCTGGTCGCTTGTTCAGGTTGTTATTCGAGTCAGGTAGAATCATTGAGTTCTGAAGGGGTCTATCTCTCTGCATTCAGTATCTCTTTCAAAAGTACAATCTTTATTTATTATGATATTAACTATTGACTGATCTCAAAATTATCAAAATTTGTTCCATAATTTATGACCAGTCAATTCGTTTTTCAAGTGGTATCCATTCTGCAATATTATGTATCATTTTTACAATTAGATTTTATAAGCATTTGAATGAACAGTGAGACAAATAAAAATGCGAACACACATGAAAATTATTACAAAATATCAAAGTTTTTTATCGCTTGATTTCTAGTTCGGTTTATCTTCCTTTAACTTCTCAAACTTAAGCAAATCAAGAGCTATTTAAGGGTCGATATCAAATTCGTTCTCTAGTTCAGTAATTTTCTTTTGTTAAATAATTATATTCTGTTTCTACTGACTCCTGAATTCTTAAGCTTGAATGTTTAAATCTTTAGTTTAATGCTGCTGTATTTTTATATCAATAATTTTGGACTGTTGATGAAGATTTAAGTTAATATTGCGTCTTTGGTTCAAAAATTTTTAGAACTTTTATACATCAGGCTTGGATTGCTCAGGATTATACTTTCGAGATTACTATTTTGAAACCGCTTTGCTAGACTTAAAGTAATTGACGTTGTCTCTTGAGTTAAACTATGAACCTTATTGTACTCGTCTACTAAATTGCATCGATTCGTCAGAAAATGGTTTCGCTTGAGATTGAATTGAGCTTTTATTAATGGACGGCGGCGATATTGGAATTTGTTACATTTAATCCTCAGCTTAAGATGGCTCTTGTGAAGTGATCTGCTCCATCATACCACCTTTAAAAGGCGCCTATTATATGATTGGCTCTGCGTGAAGAGTTCGTTTTGGAGCAGGTTGACCCATATATGTGAACGTTATTGTTGGCTTATTGACATTTTTATGACCTGATTTACTGTTCCTACTGTTTTTGCTATTCTAAAGTGAAAGCGTCACAGGAACATTTTTTAGCACACGAGTATGTCCAGATTAAACAAGTCTAATTTATTGATTGTTATTTGCGAAAGTAAACGTGGTTTACTTCTTCAAAAGCTTTGGACTACTTTCGATTGGTTATAGATACTGCGAGAAGTAAGTTGGCACATTTGATTTCTTGGGTGAAGAAGACATAACTAAATGCTCTTTCTACTTATTGCTCGAAATTATTGCACTGTTACTATTACTGTTCAAACCTAACCCCATCTGTCTAATAACTGTTAAGGATTGAGCTTGAGGTGCAGAAATAGAAGAACAGCTCATTTGACCTATCATTATACGCTAAGTAAATGGTTACTTTCTTTACATTACTACTTTATGAGCTGTTTTTATTGGAGTTTCCCTTAATTCTGAAGCTTTACCAAATGCATTTGCCTTTTAAAAGTTTGCTGTGTCATATTTTTTTAATTTATCAGCAAAAGTGTGATTAGATTCAGATGCAATAAAACTTAGAGCAGTAGGATTTTTAAAACTAGCAACTCTTTATACTTTTGACTCTTTAAATCTGTTTTAATTGATGGCAGCAACGATATCGTCAGTTTTGCTTTTCCCAAAGCTTCCGATGTCAATCTCGCTGTCAAATATGCCTTGTTTTTCGCGGATAGTCTTGAGAACACTTTAGTATACCTCAGGAATGGTAGTCGAAGTGTGTTATGAGTATTTAATAATTAGGCTTTCCATCATCTCGAAACTAAGTTGAGATCGGTTGATCGATTTAAGAAAATCAATAAATGATAAACCTTCGGGAAGAGTATGGCGGGCTGTGAGTTGGTCCACAATTGTGAGGAGCTCCCAAATCATAGAGTTCTCACTGATGGTTTCCACTTTTTTACGAAACCGATTATAATGAGCATCGCTATTCGTGTTCTGAGCGTGACATTTAGAAAGATCAGCGTGAACCCACACTTTTATAATGCCTTCCTTGTTTATGCAGACTAAATCTTCGGTAATATGAAAATATCCAATTATTGAATATAGGATTCGGAATCCTGACAATGCTCTCCTGAGCACGTACAAGTTTTCCGGGAAGGGAATTTACTTTAAGTTGCTCAGCCTCAAGGGGAAGCTCTAAATGAATAACTTCAAATTGACAGCCATAGAGCACATCTGAGTGGTCTTCTGCTAATTGACGTGGGCGACCTGAACTAGAAATTGACTGAGGTTACGAAGCCGAAGCATCTCCATGTAGAGGTTATACTGATCGTGGTCATTGAGGAAGACTTAGTACTGGTCGAGCACCTCTCCCGTCATATCGTTCCGCAGTTGAACGTACTCCCCATACTCGGCGGGGTGTTGTTATATTTGCGAAAGTGGGATAGGACTCCATGTTTCGGTGTTTAATTTCAGCGAATTATTTTATGGAATCGAATCGGTTGATCCCATTTGTTTAAATATTATATTAACTATCGCACTACTTCTTGCTCTCTTCTCACTCACTTCTGCATTTTCCTTGTACTTTAGTCTTCAATCAATTTAACGGCAAGTGCGCATCAGGGCATAAGCTAACATTTTGACAGGCAATGAGGCATTTAATGCATTGAATATTGATTTAGGTGCGTGATTTGGTTATACAGAATTGAAAGCAGACAGCTATCAATTAAGATTATAATGGGGAACTGCTACGAAGACCCACGTCCGATCTCTAACTAGAATGACCCCAAATAACTAACATTCGATCCTGCCTCTCAAATAATGCTTAACTCTGCAATAATGAGCGAATTGAGAACCTTGCCTCCGCTTTCGAAGAGCATCCAAAATCGAATGTAGGAGCTAGGTCCATTTCTATCCCAGTCTCCTAAGGACCTGGGCCCTATATATCAACTGAGGAACAGGTCAGTGTACCAGGGTCGACTTAAAGTATGTGATGCGCTATGCAGAATAAAATGTTTCACGGACCTGGTAAACTAATACTATCCGACGGCACTGTTATATAATCGGAGTTCGAAAACGGATAGCCCAAAAACAAGACCAGAATATTGAAACCCAATGGCGATTATTTCTCAGGCACCGTGTCTTCGGTATTGAACAAGCAAGAAAACGGTATTGTCCATGAAAAAGGAATCACATACTAAGGCGAAATGGTTAACCAGAGACCTCATGGTTACGGCAAATAGCGCACTAAGAGCTACAAGTTTTCGGGCACTTATGAAAATGGCGTTAAAGTCAATGGGCTTCTAGAATGGAACCTAGATAATCCGAAGTGTGCACAGTCATACGAAGGAGCATTCAAGAATAATATGTTTCAAGGTGAAGGAACTCTAATCAATAGTTAAGGTACCTACGTGGGGCAGTTCTAAAACAGTGTTAAAACTGGATATGGAGAGCACACTTACCCTGATGGTAAAGTCTATAAGGGAACATTTCGTAAGAACAAACCAGACGGAGAAGGTAAAATGTATGACAGAGCTGGAAAATTACTACAGCAGGGCAAATGGATCAACGGAAGATACTTTGTTAATCCCGCTGAGTGATCAGCACAAGATAGACTTTTCTGTTTTATTCACTCTATATTCATTCATTACCTCGTTCATAGCTTGTAAGACATTTTAATTATTTAAAGTTCATATAGGAGATTTTTAAACAGCCTTGAGAATAATAAAATGAGTCAAGATTTAGAGATAATTTTAATTTTATTATGAGACCGAGTTTCATCATCCCTAGAAGACATAAGAGCGTGATTGACAACGATTAGAGTAGATCAAAAAGTCCGGTAAAGTTGAGAACATTTCTGAAGAACAGAGGCAGTCATAAATAACTTTAATAAAAGCCGCTAGATGCATCATCAACCACTGATATAGTCCCACATGTCTACAAGCAATAGGTTAACCCATAGAGATTCAGTAAAAGCTTAGATATTAGTAAAATGTATTAGTAAAGTGATAACAAACTACCGAACTCTAACTTTAGCAAAAATACAATCATGAAATTGTAAGCCCTTTCTGACAAAAATAATAAAGACTATGAATTACTAATGGCGAAGCTAATAGATCTTGACATATAAGCCGAAGAGCTTATTCGTAAGAAGATAATTAAAATCAGTAGAAAGTCAAAATCTATCACCTTGAAAAATAAAGGCAAAGATGAAATATCATAACAAATCTAAAAACTAATTGAAAAAGTCAAAAATTTTGACCTGTAAGCTGTTACAAAATATAACTGCAGCTAGGCTCAGATTAAGATATTAATGGACAAAAAGATGCGGTTACTTTAAAAGCTATTAGCTGAGAACTCAACATAATTATAAGTTTTGAAGAAATACTTCTTTGCAATTAGCGCACACAATCAGAAAAATAAAACCATTATTCACAAAGTGTCGAATGCTAGTGGAGAGGAAATTTTAACGTACCCGAGTCCAAACTTTAAATACAAATAACTGGTCCGAAAGACCGAATTAATTTCAAGCAAGAGTGTAAATCATTTTGAGTATAACTCTCCAAAGCCAGGCGAGTACGAAAGCTATCGATATAAACAGAAAGACTTTGTGTAGAATGCTCAGCCTTTCCCTCGATCTTCTTATAACAGAGAGTTTTTGATTAATCCCAAGATGATTAATTTTTCTTGTAAAAATCCAGACAGCTACACCAGTTTCGGCAAAAGAAAATTCAGCTCGAGCTCTTATTCTAAAGATTTTCAGCGAGTGCGTACAGAAATTACAGATTACCGATAACTTGATAGTTATAGGAACAAAATTAAGAATCTACCGGTGTCATATAACTTTAAGGACCGTAAGCATGAGGCTGAGTAGTACATCGAAAAAAGTAGGAAATACATTGACGACCAGTTGAAGATGAGATATAACTACAAGCACATAATGACCGAAGTTCAATCTGAGAGAGATTCACATCCTCGATAAATTGTCAAGAAATTGGTGTCAGAAAGCAAATCTAGATTTATAGGACAACAGCCTATCGACCGAAGTGACATCAAGAATAAGCAGCTCAATGGACTCAAATACAATTACAGAAATTTCATCAACTTTTGATCTATCTTTACTTCTGTTAATAATAACTGAAATAAGAGTTGTTCCTTGTCTTTTCAAAGTTCTGTCTGTTTCAAATTTTAATTCTCAGTGTGCGTATTGTGCTTTTGTTGTTAGTCTTCAATGCATTCTTGGACATATTATCTGTAAAGCTGCAGATAATACTCTTACTCCTTTTTTTCATACTAAGCCCTCCACTACTCTTCTACTCTCTCTCGCTCTAGTTATTCATAGAAATATTTGTCCATTCCTTTGTAATATATTTCTTATTCCATCTGCTAGTTCATCTGTGAACGGGTCGCCATCATCAATTTCTCACGTTGCCTGATTCTGATTGAATTCGCTAGCTGTTAATTCTTCTCCAAACGGTTAAGACGCTCAGGAGTCATCATATAGTGGTTTATTATTATATTGTGCGGGTATATATAAAAATAGATATTCATGCTTGTTCAAATTCTCTAATCGAACGTATAGATTTTATATTTTTGAGTCTAATCTGTTATGCTTTCATCACAGGCAATCTTTCACATTCCAGTATTTGATTAGTAGCATCCTATTTGTGGACAACGAGGCTGCCATCTACCCAGACCCCACTAGTTTCCAAATTTCCACTGGAGTTGAAGTGTGAGCCAATGCCATATGGTAGTCCGTTAATCCAATATCCCTCATAGTATTTACCAGAAGGATAAGTATACTTGCCATGACCTTTTTTTACCCCTTCACCAAACTCTCCCACATATTGACTGCCGTTCCTCCATTTGCAGACTCCCCAACCTTAGAAATAGCCCTTCTTCCATTGCCCCTCATAGGATATCATGGGACTGCTTGGGTTGAAAGTGTGAATCCCCTGCCCATGAGGCTGTAGATAAGCATTCAAAACGCCTATGCTCAACATATAATCTACCTTTGTAGGTATCCCCATTCGAAAATTGAATGAATTGATTGTTTTTATCTTCATTATTTATCAGCATATACTCAATAGTAGTCCCGAACTGAGGAGTTAGCTTACCTGAAACAACTTCGGAGTGCTTCCATATTCCTTGAAATGTAAACTCGACATCTCCGCACTTACTTATCAATTTACCCTTTCCGTGTGCTACACCTCTTTAAAATTAACCTTCGAACCTTTCCTTTCTGTTGAGAAAAGTGAGCGTGCCAAATCCTTGGGGGAGTCCATTGCTGAAGTTGCCCTCATAGCACTGGTGTTTCGAGACAAAGAACATGCCTAGACCCTCAGCCTTGCCGTTAATAAACTTGCCAAAGTAGTATTTGTTGAGATCGCGGTGTTTATGCTGCTCAAGACGATGGGTCTCAATGAAGTCCATCCTCTCACGTCCGATTTCAATATGCAGTAAGTCATTATGCTGGTTATATAAGTTTTACACTATCGCGTGCGTGGAAACAGGTTGGCCGTCTGCGCACATATCATTTCCCATTCTTCAGAAAAGACAGACAATATTAATCTATTTAAATATTATGCAGTTTAATAGGATACAGAATATTCATGTTCATTTTATAAATTTCGCTGCTTTTTTTCATTTATAATATTACTATATGCATCATTTATCAAAGTTTGCAGTTTGATATAATTTTATTTGCACAAATGAACTTACCAGCCGCACCCGCTTGGTCACTCAAGGGTAAAAAATGCAGTAACATTTTGTATCGATATCAGATATTGACCAGCTTAACAATGGTCACGTCGATTCTAGTCCAGGTCCAGTCTATAATTTATCCGGCAAAGGTGTCAAAACGCGTCCTATTTCGTACGCTCCAGGGGCATCACAAAGGTTGAACATTAATGAAGGAGTGTTCAATAACATCAGTCCTTCACACTATAACCCAAAGAATATAAATATAGTGAGCCATTCTGTTACATTTCCAAAGAATACTAAATCAGTGGATACTATTAACGACAACCCGGACCCTACTTACTACAATGCGGATACAAATTTAGTGAAGTCAGCCTACCCGAACTACTCGATGGGTAGCAAATATCCAAGCATTATGGAAGACACTAACAGCAACCCTGGTCCAGGTCATTATAATAACCCCGAAATTACACTGAGTTCAACACTATCTAAGAAGTCTAAGTTTGGTACGCAGCCTAGATTTTCATAGCCCAATATCCGAATGCCAGGCCCAGCAGACTATAATATCAGTAAACTATTGACATTCATCACAAATAAAGGGAAACTTCCTCAGTCTAAGAGATCTATGTCTGAGAAAAAGACTGAACCAGGACGTAAATTGTTGCTAATTCAGCTGGTGAGTATACTCACTTTGATCAGTTTCATTATAACTACAAAGCTAATGCAGGCAAAAGCCTTGGCAGAAGAATTCCTAACTAGTTTGGCAAGAAGACCGACACTGAGTCTGCTTTCAATAATTATCATCGATAGGGTATTAAATCTGCTGGTAAATCCTTCACTATTGGTAAATAAGCGAGAGAAGTGTTCAAATCGAATGATTTACCTGGTCCTAATGATGTAATTTGACTTTAATGCAGTACAAACCAAATACAACGCATATTTTTAAAGACCCGACCAAGATAAGATTCGCAAAAAGTTCAACAAATGAACTAAATGAACGAATTTTGAATCCAGGTCCAGGGGAGTACAAATAACAGTAGTTTAAATCCACAAGATACACAATCGGTAAGTCAAAATCTATTGATTATATTAACAAGAATCCAGGAGTGGGAAGATACAACACAGATTCAGGCATGGGTGCAAACTAAAGCAAATATAAAAATCAGACAGTTGGCAACTTAATAGGAAAATCTCAAAGGACCAACTTCGTGTCTAAGAATATAGCAGGAGTGGGGGACTATAACCTAATGGCTAAGAAGACAGCCGGAGTGACCATACCAAAGAGTAGTCGATTTCCGAAAAGTAACAACAATCCAGGACCTAGCGATTACTATCTCAGCTCCACAATTAGTAATTTTAATCTGTACCGGAGCCGTTGCTGAACTTTAAGTTTAATAGATTAATAATATGTTGCCTGTATATTGTTGTTAATAAATCTATTCAATTATATAAGATAAGCACAATGAAGCACATTGACTTGCGATCAGACACTGTCACCGAACTTACAAAAGAGATGAGGGAATGCATAATTAGTGCTTAGTATGGAGATCATACTTATGGGTAAGATTCTAATGTTCTCAAACTTTAGCTCATGGCTGCTTAGTTACTAGGCAAGGAGGCCGCCAGTTTTGTTCCAACCGGTACTTTCGGAAATCAGTGTGCCGTATTGACTGCTGGAACTCCAGGTACTGAAATTATTCTTGGAGACAAAGCTCACATTATTTCATATGAAAATGGGAGCGTAGGCAAGATCTCGAGGATGATGACCAGAACAATCGAATGCGATAAGAGTATGTTTATTCCAGTGGTGAATTTAAAAAACTGGATACGTAAAATTAAGGACTCTCAGGCTCCTCGTAGTACAATATTTTCCATATAAAATCCAACTTCATGTGGACGCATTTACCCACTCGAACAGTTTAATGAACTAATAGCGATTGCTAAAAGTGAGGGTATGCACATCCACATGGATGGCGCAAGAATATTTAATGCCTGTGCTGAGTTGAAGATCGACCCAAAAGAACTAGTTAAATAATGTGACTCAGTGATGTTCTGCTTGAGCAAAGGGTTATGCACTCCTATCGGGTCGATGGTAGTAGGGACTGCTTAGTTCATTGCTAAGTTTAATAAAAATCGGAAAATGCTGGGTGGTGTTCTACGTAAACCAGGAATGCTAGCTGAAATGGGTATCATTGCTCTCAATACAATAAGACATCAACTTGGAGAAGATAACTAAGCAGCCAGAAGTCTAAGTAAAGCATTGGAATCCCTTGGATGGATCGAAATTGTGGAATAAGTGCAGACTAACATGATTTTCTTCAAAATAAAAGACGAAAAAGTTGATCCAACAAAACTGAAAGAGTTCTTATTTTCTAAAGGAATAAAAGCTTTCATAAGCCCTAGTTTAGAGGATAGCAGTCGACTGGTGACTCATCACTATATCAGAAAAGCCGAAATTTAACAGATTAGTGAAGCATTTTCAGCATATCATAGTTAAATGGTGTCATAACTTAGCAAATAAAAAACTCAATGATTGTACTATAATTTATTTAATAAAGACAATTTTATAAATTAATTTAGTTAAAATTATCTGTCTAATAGTATGCGACTTTTGATTGATAATTATAAGAGTATCATGGATAGAGGTAAAAGAAATAATCCGGGCGATTTTCTTAAAAAAATGCTTGGCAGAGAAGTATAAGTAAAACTCAACGATAACCATACATTTTTCGTTGGAGTCATGACAGTACTTGATGGTAACATGAACGTATTACTCACAAATGCGAAGGAGATATGCCGAGATCAGAAAGTAGACGAATATAAGCAAATTCTTATCAGAGGCAATAACGTTTTATTTATAAAGAAAAAGAACTGAAGCTCTATCTAATAAGATATACTTGCGTGCACTCTTTTGATATTTACATGTTTAATAATCACAACATAATAGTAAACATGAGCATGGTAAGGTGTATTTATAATCATTTGCTGGTCTTTCTTCTTTTGTCTTCGCGTACCTGCTTTTCCTCCAAAATGTTGAGGTAAATACCATCGCCCTCAGGAAGAGTGATCGATGATTTTTTATCACCCAACACGAAAACATTGGAGTAACGGGTGGCAAAAGTTTTCCCATTAGCATCCTTGATGTGAGCGATGTCGAAGCTGCCCAAATGTCTTTCAATGTGCATAAGAGTACCAACTCTACCGATGTTGTTACCTCCAGTCAAATAGACGAGTTTTCCGGGCTCGTTCTTGAACCAGGTTGAAATTTGTCCCTTTTCTAAGTCAAACTTGAGTGTGTCTCCCTCTTCAATTTCGGGGTGGGGGAATCTAATGGTTCTGCCATCGTGAGTGACAATGTAGGGGTATTTGTTGGCACCAACTGCTTTGGTCTTAACTTTTAAAAGTTTGAATTTTGATTCGCCATCCTTGATGGGGACGAGAGTAAATCTGCCTTTAACATCGTAGAGCATTCTGTAGTTCTCGTTAGTCTTGGAGACGGTAAGGACATCCATGACACCAACTGGGAACTTAGCATCTCTTCTGGTTTTGTTGTCGATCTTAAAACCTGCATCTTTATCCATGATGATCTTAGTAACTTCACTACCGGTGAGAGCCAAGTTAAGTCTCTTTCTGCATTAGATAGTAGCTACCTGATAATGATAGAGAGAGGAAGACAATCTCTGAGCTTGTGGGGTCCCTGGCTGGGTCTCACTGAGTAAATGCCTCCCATCTTGGACAACAGCCAAGATCTGGGTGTGTTAATTCTCTTCAAGTGCTTCTTAGGTCCTCGAGCCATTCGTGGTTTATTTAATATCTAAATATTATTTAATAAAATATTTTCTACAACAATATAACCAGTTCATCTTCCTTTATTTTCCATTCATTCTCGACCTGAGGGTTATGATAATTGATTAAAAAATGTGAAAATTTTAGAATAGAATTGGGTGTCCGAGATTGTATAATAATAAATCTTTCATTAGATTGATGATTCAATTGAAAATATTTTACTTATATGTCTGAAATCAAATCAGAACTCGAACTTAAGCTCGAAGAGATAGAATAGTCGCTTAGCCAAGTCACCGATGTTGAAGACGGTATAACAAAGCTCAAACAAATTGAACAGCTCTTGGTTAATGTTAAAATGGAGGACATCTATAACATGAAGGATCTCATAATCAAGCATCTAAAGCCTGTCACAAGAGACATCACGAACATCTCTATGAGAGACTTGCCTAATGCCAGTCGATAAATTTTGTAGCAATTGACCTTCGCCATTGTTACATTGTATGCTAAGGCTGCACGCTTTCGCTTTGAGATTTTACCTTTTGAGCTTCTGCCGGAATTGCTTGACAGAAGGGCAGACTTGTTTCGCACCAATGTAGGTCGCAGCGATAAATTCTTAACTGAAGAATAAGAAAAAGCGTTGTATCAGTCAGTATAATCCGATTGGATAATGCGCAAAACAATGTCTAAGTAATAAAACACGCCCTTCTATTACAAATGCTTAACTCTCATTATGACAACCATGGAGGGAGTTTAAAAATAGTTCACAGTAAGCGGATTAAATTTCGTAAAGGAGTACATAAATTTCTTAATAAAAATGTCTACTTATCTGAATATAAACAAGCTGACGGACCATGTTGAGAAAATATTAGAGAGTTTGTAAAACATGATGGAGAATAATCCAGCTTCAAAATAATTTAACTTAGACACAATAAAGCTCATGTTTAATTCTTAGAGCAGGTTATGTAACATTTGCATGAAAGGAGATTTAAGAAAGCGGTTCGAAATGCTGGGTTCTATATATGGGCTAGGTATGCTGGGATCGCCTTCTATATAAAAAAAGATCAATGGCATCAAACTGATCAATAAATAAGCTGAAGGGTTTTATCGCGGCAATGGGTTTGTGAAGTAATAGTAGTACATCAATTGGCTGTATGGAAACAAAATAATAGATATGATATTGTAATAGTCTTCACAGTCGCCCATCCTAAAGCACTGCAATTATATTTTCCGTATTCTGTTTAAAAAGCACTGTCTGAACACAACCAACTTACAAAAGATTTTCGACTACATCGAGCAAGCAAATTCAGAGAATAGGCAAATTGTTTTGAAAAACTTAGATTTGGAATCCATAAGATTAGAATATTATGATTATTAACTGTTAGTTAATTTTATCAAGAAGCCATTTAAGCCTGATTTCTACGAAGAAGATTTGTTTTCGATTTGTAGTCAATGCATAAGATACTCGACAACAAACCTGCTCAAAGAGTTCATTGCCGAATTGAGTAAAATACTATAGAATAACGTCGGTAAATTTAGAAATGAGAAAATATAACAAAAATGTTTAAAATGTTTCGTAAAGGCAATTGTGCGGCTGCTCGATAAAGATTTAAATAATGAAACCAAAAAGAGTGAGTTTTTGAAACTTTATGACCATTACTTCGAAAAGTAATTCACTAATTTGGGAATTATGGTCTTCAAAGCTATATTCGATGAACTACCAGAAATATCGGAAATATCAGCTTGTAAAGCGGCAAGCGCACTCATTTCTAACAAGTCCGTTATTCAGAATGGGCTGCGTGCTATGAAAAATAGCAACACATACCTATACGCCAACATATAATAATTTCTTTGTTTGTTACTTAGAAAGGCAGGTGACGTGTATGGAAGCTAGAAAATAGAGTTCACCCCCAAGATATTTCTTTAAGCAGTTCACTCGCCTAAAATGTTTTAGAAATTATCCACCTTTGTACCATACAGTAGTCAACAACTATTAGAAACTTTTGAATCACTTTTAAGTATGTTCAATGTTTAGAATATACCCTTTGAGTGTGTAAAATCTATCTTTCTACGAATGAATTTTATATACATCAGGTAGGTGAGATAGTACAATCAAGAATATCGGTTTGAAATCTTAGGCAAAGTAACATCGCTAAAGGGTGTCGACAGTCTGAAGTATCTGTTGATGTCTGCTTCAAATGCCGAAAATAGATCCGCAATTGCAGCCTTTATTGCTGATATCTATACCAATTTCTCATAGTCAAGAGTAGCTGAAGCAGAAATTGAGCTTGAAAAAATGTTATAGTAGACTTTGAAAATGACCCTTTCATAGTATAAATCAAAATAGTCAGCTCAAAAATTATTGGGGTCTTTAGCCTTAGTGGAAGCCTTCATGATGGGGACTTAAACTCTTGGTGTAGGCAAATACAGACCTCATAACTCGCTTGTGCCAATTTCAACTGTCCAAATTAAAGTCATGAATGATATAACTTATGGTAATGACGTTGCTCAATCTTATTGGAAAAAAGTGTCTTCTAATTTAACGCTATTTGATTTACTCTAAGAAATGTGTGAGAAATTCAGATGCTCTGCATGCGAAATTTCACTGCAAGAAGGATAAAAGTTTTGGTCTTAAAAATGGAACGGACTTACTTTATAGGAGGCCAAAATTGACGATAAGCTTCTAAAAGCTGTCAAATCGTCGAAATAAAGAATTAGGAAATAAAAATTAATTTAAAATGGATAATTAACTCCGAAGACAAAGAAAGTTTTTGAATAAATTTATAAATCTTATGCGACTGAGGGCAAGATGGGCAAGAAGTAGTGCGCTAATTTCGTTGCAGGTGTCACAAAAACATCAAGTTCTATTCATGATGCCAGAGTAATTTAGTTTTTCAGGGAGTATGACTTAGATCAAGATTAAAATATAACTCTTGAAGATTTTCTAAGATTCTATTTATATCACTGTGCACCTGAAAGATAGGAAATAGTCTGGAAGAATTTAAATAACATGCGATATAGAAAAGATCTAAAAAAATATGATGATCCAGTCTAAATTACTAACTAAAATTTACTTTTTCGATCAATTTTATCTAAAAGCATTGAATTCTATGAAATGCTGTTCTCCTTATCATAGTAAAAAAATGAAGAGTTGAAATAAATCAGCATTAAGCTTCTATTAAGATTGCCAACATTCTCCAAAACATTATAGTCGTTAAGATCATAACTAGATTTGATATCTAAGAACTGCTTTCAAACTTAATATCTCTTGATTGCTGTTCAGAGCAAGCTCGCTATAAAAAACTAATAATAAATGTCAAATAGCTCAATTAATCATTAAGAGTTTATTGAGTCAGGAAATTCGATCAAAATTTTCGAGATGATGCTTAGGATAGACAAAATGGAAAATGCCACCAAAGATTAAATGAAGTGCTTGTACATTTCACTGCAAATTCTTCGATCTCTCATCAAAGT
>APMI01008944.1_pt1 | contig 20471 bp, 15 predicted proteins | sample 667938 | NCBI WGS metagenome assembly APMI01 (sample SAMN01084076, study PRJNA167559) | wastewater metagenome | biome: Wastewater | place: Denmark: Ejby Moelle, Odense | collected 2011-11-28 | reverse complement strand
GCGCATTCGGGCCGCGTTCGGGGATGTTCTCCGCGCCGGCGCGGCAAAAGCAGTGCAAAAAGGAGTGAGCAGACAGTGAAACAGGTGCTAATCCGCCACGGCGGGGTTGCAGTCGAAGAGGTCCCGGCGCCAGTCGCAGAGGCGGGTCATGTGCTGGTGCGTCTCGAGTACTCCTGCATTTCGGTCGGCACGGAGATGAGCGGTGTGCGCACCAGCAACCTTCCCCTCTGGAAGCGCGCCCTGCAGCGCCCGAAGGATGTCAAGCAGGTAATCGACCGGGTACGCAGCCATGGACTGGCGGAGACCCGCGATCTCGTCAAGGCCAAACTGGAGGAAGCCCATCCTCTCGGTTACTCGGCGGCCGGTGTCGTGATCGAGGTGGGAGCGGGCGTCGACGACATTGCGGTGGGAGACCATGTTGCCTGTGGCGGCTCGCAGAGCGCCTATCACGCCGAGATGGTCGCTGTGGCACGCAATCTGGTGGTGCCGATTCCGGATGGAGTCTCGACTGCCGACGCATCCACCGTGACGCTTGGCGCCATCGCTCTGCAGGGCGTGCGCCGCGCCGCGCCGACCTTGGGCGAGACGTTCGTGGTCATCGGCCTCGGCATCCTCGGCCAGCTCACCCAGCAGTTGCTACACGCCAACGGTGTGCGAGTGATCGGCCTCGACCTCGACCGAAGGCGTCTCAGTCTGGCCGTCGCTCACGGTATGGCGGTGGCTCTTCACCCCGACGACGGCAAGGTGGCTGACGACGTCGCCCGCATGACTGACGGCTATGGCGCGGATGGCGTCATTGTCACTGCTGCTGCGGCTTCAAGCGACATCGTTGCCACCGCCTTCCACTGTTGCCGGCGCAAGGGACGGGTGGTGCTGGTAGGCGACGTCGGTCTCGATCTTCAACGCGGCGACTTCTACGCCAAGGAGCTGGATTTCTTTGTGTCTACTTCCTATGGACCAGGCCGTTACGACCGCACCTACGAGGAGGCGGGGCTCGATTACCCGCTCGCCTATGTACGCTGGACGGAAAACCGCAATATGCAGGAATGCCTGCGCCTGATGTCTGACGGACGGCTCAGAATCGCGCCGCTGATCGAGGGCGTCCATCCGGTCGAACGTGCAGGCGATGCCTATCAGGCGTTGCAGACAGGCGATGCCCGGCCGCTCGCACTTCTGCTCTCGTATCCTGTCAACGATGAGAAGCAGCCGGTACGACGTGTTCCCAATCCGGGCGCCAGGAGCGGCCGGCCCGGTGCCATACGCCTTGCCGTGCTCGGTGCCGGCGGCTTCGCTCGTGGCACACTGATGCCGATCGTCGCCGCGATGCCGGAGGCGTTCAGTCTGGCCGGGGTGGTCACGCGTCAAGGCCACAATGCAACGAATGTTGCCCGCCAGTTCGGCGCCGAGTTCGCCTCGACGGACTACCATGCGGTACTCTCCGATCGCGCAGTCGATGCGGTAATGATCGCCACCCGTCACAACACGCACGGGCCGCTGGTGCTGGAGGCGCTGCAGGCGGGAAAACACGTCTTCGTGGAAAAGCCGCTGTGCCTGGCCCAGGCGGAACTCGACGCCATCCGCGACTTCTACGAAGCTGCAGGTGATGGCGCGCCCGTGTTGATGGTGGGCTTTAACCGGCGTTTCTCACCCTACGCCGAAGCGCTGGCTCGCGCCACGGCGAATCGTGTCGCGCCGATGATTATCAACTACCGAGTCAATGCTGGTTTCATCGCACGTGACCACTGGGTCCAGAGTGCGGAAGGAGGTGGTCGCAACCTGGGCGAGGCCTGCCATTTCTATGACTTCTTTACCCGGTTGACGGGTGCCCGCGTACGGCGTGTCGACGTTGCTGCCATAAGCTCCGGCACTGCCCACTATGGACCGAGCGACAACTTCGTTGCTACCCTGAGTTTCGACGATGGATCGGTCGCCACCTTGACCTATACGGCGCTTGGCGCAGCCGGACATTCCAAGGAGCGTGTCGATGTCTATGTGGACGGCAAAGTGTTGAGCGTAGACGACTACCGGCGGTTCGATGCGGTCGGGGCGAAAGGCATCAGGAATTTCGAGACCACGCGGATGGAGAAGGGGCATCGCGAGGAAGTTGCGGCCTTTTCTTCAGCCGTCCGTAATGGCGGCGACTGGCCGATTCCCCTTTGGCAACAACTGCAGGCGACCCAAGTGGCGCTTGATATCCAGGCGAAGCTATCGGTTGTACAGGAAACCAATGCTGGTGGCTGAAGCAGCCCGGCCTCCGGAGGTTCTCGCTGACGGCTACAAGATGCAAGGTGTCTTTCGCTTCGTCTTGGCCCTCATGGTGTTATGGAGTCACAGCACTCTTGTTTTCATTCCGGAACTCTCAGGGTGGTTGCCCCAACTACAACTCGGAAACGTCGCGGTGAGCGTCTTCTTCGTGCTCTCGGGTTACTTGATGGCGGAAGCCGTGGCTAACTGGTACTCGCTCAGGAGTTTCAGTTTTATCATCAATCGCTACCTGCGTATTGGCCCTCCACTCTTGGTTGCTGCGGTCGTATCGATCGTAGTGCATTTTGCCATTTTGCACATCGGTACTGCCGGTGTCCGGCTTGAGTCGATTCCAGAGGGCGCCATATCCTACGAAAACGCGGTTCTGTCGCTGTTGGCGCCTCTGTTCCCGTTGGACAGCCGCATCGCGAAGCTTTTTGGCATCACACCGGAGCCCTATTACCAGTTCGTCAGGTACTCTTGGGCGATCTTTACCGAGATGATTTTCTACTGGGCTCTGTTTCTGCATTCACTTTGCGCACGATTCGTCGGGACAAGAAGTGCTGGTACAGTTTTTTTGCTTGCCGCCTTCGGAATGTTCGCCGTTGGCACGCTGAACTACGGCGGCTTTCTGCGCGGGTCTCAATGGGGCGACTTGGCGGCGAGGATTCCGTTGGTGTTCCATATGCAGTGGGCACCTCATTTTCTGCTTGGCGTCATGATCTCTTACTACGGTTGCGAGGGCTCGCGGCGCCCGTTACTCCTGGCGATACTGTTCGCCGCTGGCGCAATGGCGTGCGTGCAACTTGGCGTTTATGCTGGACCCAACATGAGCGGGGCATCGCTGGTGGTGGGGCTGTATGTGCTGACTTTGCTCGCCGGCTTCTTGGTAATTCTTGGTGGCCGGCAGGAGTATTCAGTGGGCCGGTTTCGTCTGACGCGACGTCACGACCGAACCGTCGGCAACCTATCTTATCCCATCTACATAAATCATTACGCTCTTGCCTTGGCGATTATCAATGCCATTTACATTGCTGGTCTCGACATTCCCAATCTTTCGTGGATGGTCAGAAGTGTGGCATTTATCCTCTTCAACGTGATAATCATCGTTTGCGCTGCATTTTTGATCCGCCTTACCGATGCCTTGACCGACGGGCTGCGCGACCACTTTCGAGGGGTAGCCCTGTGACGTCCGGCGAATCCTTTCGTAAGCGGGCACGCTCCCATACCGATCTATGCTCGCGTACAGGATTGCCGGGTGGCGACGATGACTGACAAGCATGCCACGGCCACTGACGCGCGCGTTTTTTTTGATGGCTTGGCGGGTGATTGGGCGGACCGTTACAAGAACGACCCATCGATGACGGCGCGTCTGGCACGCTTTTCAGATGTGCTGGCCGAACGTGTGGCGCCGGACGCTGCCGTACTCGATTTCGGGTGCGGTGCCGGCGTGATCGCCCGCTGGTTGGCGACCCGTGGTTACGTCATGAGCGGCTGCGACGTTTCGCTGGAGATGATCAAGGCCGCGCGGCGTGATGATGCGGCGAGTGAGATCAACTGGAACACTTGTGGCGATGGCCCGCTGCCTTATGCAGACAAATCATTCGCCGCAATTATCAGCTCCAGCGTGCTGGAATACGTGGTTGATCTGGATGCAACCTTGGCAGAGCTTCACAGGCTTCTCGTGCCTGGGGGCTGGCTATTGGCTACTGTTCCCGACAGCCGTCATCCGCACCGGCAGCGCGAGGCTTTGAAGCGTCTTCTTCTACGCCTGCCGTTCGTCGGCGCGTGGCTTGAGCGGGGGCGTTGGGCGGAAGGCGCCGCGTATCTGCGCCTGTCACGAAACAGACATTGCCCTAGCAACTGGGCTCAGATGATTGCCGCTCACGGGTTCAATTTGGAGCCGACAGGCCCCTGCGCAGGCCCTCTGCTGCTGCTCACCGCTCGGCTAGGGGAGGCGGGATGAGGGAGCTAGGTCGCCCAGAACTGCCAGCAGAGGACGTCTACGCCACGGCCAAGAAGATCTGTTTCGTTCTCGAGCGAATCAGGCGATATCGGCAGCAAGTCAATTCGACGCCGCGTATTCTCGACTTTGGTTGTGGCAACGGGGCGGCACTTGGTCACTATGTGATCGGTGAGGGTGTGGATTACCTCGGCGTCGACTTTCATGCCCCATCACTCGACTACGCCCGCGCCCATTTCGGCGAGCGGAATGCGAGGTTTCTGCCCCACGTTCCGGCCGGGGAGCGCTTTGACATCCTTATCTACTCTGAAGTGCTCGAGCATCTGGATGACCCTTCGGCGATACTGCGTTCGCACCTGCCGCTGCTGGCACCCGGCGGCATGGTCCTCGGCTCGATTCCCAATGGATACGGACTGACCGAGATCGAGAAGTACGTGGATCGGAAACTGCACCTCTATGAGGCATTACGATGGGTCTGGCGTCGTCTGCGCGGCGGAGGTCTGGCAAGGCAGGAAGAGGGGCTGCCGTACAATCATGCCTGCGGCCATGTCCAGTTTTTCACGCGGCGCAGCTTCGAGCGTGCTGTGTGCAGTGCGGGGCTGGAAGTGGCCGAACTGCGCAATGGAAGCGTGATGGGAGCGGATCTGAGCGGCGCCACGTTTCTCCGGCCGCACGTGCTGATCGAGTTCAACACGAAGCTGGCCGACTACTTGCCGGCATGGGCGGCCGCTACTTGGCACTTCACGCTTCACCGCGCCAAGGAAGCCTAGCTCGGTGTCCTTCGCCATCCCGAGCCAGTTTCGCGATTATCCGCTGCGGCTGCTGCTGGTGAAGGCGGTCGGCCGTTTGCGGAGGACTGCGGGAGGTGAGCTGCAGCGCCTGTGCGACACGTTTCTGAAGAGCCACGGCGACGGGCGGGAGAACGTGCATCCGGTGGCGCTGCGGCTGCGCAGCGAGGACATGCCTGAGGCTCTTTGCGCCTATCTCGCGGCGGTTGCACCGGCCTACATGGAACACCGGTTCAATTTGCTTGGCTCGGGCTGGGTGCGGGTCGCCCACGGAACGGTATGCGGAGGCTTCGACGGATATCGTTATCCGATCGCCCCGTCGGTGAATGCAGACCTGGCCGGGTACTGGCTAAGGGGTCGAATCAACCGCGCCAATTTGGCAACTGCGCAGCGTGCGTGGCGGTTGATTGGCCGCGCCAACTACATCCCGATTGATTGGCAGCTCGATTTCAAGTCGGGCTTTCGTTGGTCTGAGTCGACCTACCATCTTGATATCCGTATCGCTTCCGTCGCGGGCGTCGACATCAAAGTGCCGCGGGAACTTGCCCGAATGCAGCACCTGCCCCAGCTCGCGCTTTGCGCGCTGCGGGCAGCATCGGGCGATACTCGGTTTGCGGATGCCGGCCTCTATGTCGACGAAATCCGTGCCGAGTTACTCGATTTCATTGCTACCAATCCGCCGCGCTTCGGGGTCAACTGGGCCTGCGCGATGGATGTGGCAATTCGTGCGGCGAACTGGCTGCTTACCCTTGATATCCTGGCATCCGGTGGGTTCGGATTGGGCCAATCGGAGTATGCGCTTGTCTCGCGCAGCGTCACCGATCATGCCGTTTTCGTTGCAGGTCACCTGGAGTGGTCCGAAGTCAATCGCACTAACCATTATCTGGCCAACCTGGTTGGCCTGCTTTATGCGGCCGCACGGCTTGATTCCTCGCCGCGCAGCGACGCTTGGCTTGCCTTCGCGGTGCGGGAGTTGACGGGCGAAGCACTGACCCAGTTCCACGCCGAGGGCAGCTCTTACGAGGGTTCGACGAGCTACCATCGCCTTGCAGCCGAGCTGGTTCTTTTTGGCGTGGCTTTGGCCGTCGGGTTAGCGGAGTCGAGACGACCCGCATTGACATCTTATCAGCCGGGTGCGATCCGGGTGCGCCCGCGCTTTCCACCGCCACCCGTACCGGGTTTTTCCGACGCGACTGGACAGTCAGTGCCTGTTTCCCCCATGGTCGCTCAACGACTCTGGCGGGCGGCCCGTTTCAGCGAAGCCGTAAGCCGTTCAGACGGACGCATCAGCCAGATCGGTGACACTGACTCCGGCCGGCTCTTCTGGCTGCATCCGGTGGCAATCGGTGGCCACCCGCCCGGACGCGACGATCTGGATCATCGCGCGCTGATCGAATCTATCGACGCGCTGTTTTCACCGCCCGTTGCCACCCACTGGTTAGACAGCTTGGTGGTGCGTGCGCTGGCCGGGGAGTGGATGGGGCAGGTTCCTGAGCCGGTATCGATGCCGGGCGACCGCGGCGATACAACAGCGATCGAGGCGGAAATCAATCAACGACCTGATGCATGTCGGCGGGTCAGGCGATTTCCCTTGGCGCGATCGGCGAATCCCTGGCGCCGTGTCGCCTACCCCGTCTTCGGACTCTACATTTTTCGCCGCGACGATGACTTTGTGGCCTTTCGCTGCTCCGGTCCGTCGGCACCCGGCACGCCGGACGGACACCTTCACGACGATAACCTCGGCATTGACATCGTATTGAGGGGGAGGCCGTTGATACAAGATCCGGGCACCTATGTTTACTCGCCCGATCCGCAGGCGCGCAATCTGTACCGATCTGCGTCAGCACATGATGTGCCACGGGCGCGCGACTGGGCGGTGGCTACCCCAGGTGCGGCGCTCTTCTCCCTGACACCGAAAGCCGCTGCCGAATGCACCTGCTGGCAGCCTGACGCAGTTGCCGGGCGGATCGTGGCCGACGAGGGCGCGCTACATCGCTTGGTGCGCTTTCGGGATGATGTCTTGGAGATATGGGACGCCGTTTCCGAAGGCCAACTCGCGCCCCTCGGTGATGCGCCACCACCATGTATTGGCTATGGCCGCAAAGCCTAAGGTCCTCTTTCTCCTTTTCGAGGGGTTGGCGGCCACGGTGGTGGAATCGCAGGTATTGGCCACCGTGCGCATGCTCCAGGCAAGGCGCGTGGCGGAATTCGAGGTATGGGCTTTCGCCTGTCTTGCCGCCCTCATGCAAAGTTCCCGCTCTCGCCTCGGGGCTGCGGAACGGCTGGCACAGGCACCCGTCTTGTTGTACCGTGCGGTGCGGCCACTTTCGCCGCTGGCCTATGCCATCAATGTGCTGTTGTTTGCGTGGCGATTGTTTCCGCGCCGCCGGGACTTCACCCACATCCATGCGCGCACCGATTATTCTGCTGCTGTGGCGGGGGCGGGGGGGCGTATTCTGCTGCTGTGGCGGGGCCGGTGGCACGCCTGTTTGGTATCGAGTTGATTTGGGACTGTCGCGGCGACTCGACGGCCGAGGTTGAGGAGCGCATTGCCGGTCGCCGCGGATGGTTCGGCCTGCTGGTGCAATTGCGCGTGCGTGAGCTCCGTGGCTATACGCGAGTGGCGGCTCGATGCTGTAGCGGTGCACTGTTCGTCACCGAGGAGTTGCATGACCGGTACCGCGAACTGGTCGGAGACAAACCTGTTGAAATCGTGCCTTGCGCGGCCCATGAGGAGCTGTTCTTTTTTGACCCCAAGCTGCGTGCGGCAACCCGCGGGCACCTCGGTTATGCAGCTGGAGAAACCGTATATGTCTATAGTGGCAGCCTTACCGAGTACCAAGGCTTTGGCGACACGGTTGCGTTCTTCGCGGAAGCCTATGACAAGGATTCTCGCAGTCGCCTGCTGGTGCTTACGCCGGCACTGGTGGCTGCTCAGCGCGAACTCGCCCGTCTTCCGCAGGGCAGCTTTCAAGTCCACGCTTGTGCTCTCGGCGAGGTTAACGCCTACCTGAATGCTGCAGATGTCGGCTTTCTGCTACGCCAGCCTCTGCGCACCAATCGGGTAGCCGCGCCAACAAAGTTTGCCGAATATGGCTTGGCGGGCCTTGCAGTTGTGACCAGTGAAGCCGTGCCGTATGCTATGCGCATCGCTACGGCCGTGGGCAACCTTGTGACCGTCGAGGGTGGCTGTCTCCGACTGCCGTCACTTGACCGCCTGTCGGTAGCCGGTCGTTTCGCCGCCTCGCTTGGCCGCAGCAATTTCACAGAGAACTACCGTCGAATCTATGCGCCCCATTCCGATAGTCGCAGTAACTCGTAGTTTCGATTGTGGCGGTACGGAACAGCATTTGCTGCAAACGCTCCCTCGCCTGAATCGTGAGGAGTTTGCGGTTAGCGTGTTGGCACTGTATCCCGGAGGAACGCTTCGTGAGGCATTCTCGCAAAGTGGGCTGAATGTCTGGCCCGCTTCAGAATCGCGTCTCGGCGCGCTAGTTGGACTCGCAACAAGTCTCGTCGGATGTCGTGCGTTGATTCATTGCTTCTTGCCGGAGCCGTATCTTCTTGCTGCGCCGGTCGGACTTGCAACAGGTTCGTTGGTATTGATGAGTCGCCGCAGTCGAAATGGTTACCAGCGACAACACCCTGTCGCCGCATGGTTCGAACGTCGTTTGCACTCGCACATGGCGGCGTTGGTGGGTAACTCGAGCCCCGTCGTTGACGATCTCCTTGCCGAAGGGGCGCCTCCTGATCGTATTCGATTGATCTATAACGGCGTAGACGCCGATCGATTTTCGTCAGGGTATCAGCGACAGGTCAAACGCCAGGAAGTGCGAACCCGACTTGGGCTATCAGATGATGTCGTTGTATTGATCTGCGTTGCTAACCTCTTTCGTTACAAGGGTCATGCAGATTTGTTTGAGGCGCTGGCCATGCTGGGGCCTGTCTTCACCGAGAGTTGTGTAATGCTGCTTGCAGGGCGCGATGCGGGGGAGTTGCCCTCTTTGCGGAGGCAGGCAGTGCAACTAGGTATTTCCGACAAAGTTCAGTTCCTCGGGGAGCGACAGGACGTTCAGGACCTGCTCGCTGCTAGTGATATAGGGGTGCTTCCATCGCATGAAGAGGGATTTTCCAATGCTGTTTTGGAGAGCATGGCTGCAGGACTACCGATGGTAGTGACGGATGTTGGTGGTAACGCTGACGCGGTGACTGACGGGAAATGCGGTTATGTTGTATCTGCATCGGAACCATCCCGGCTGGCTGAGGTGTTGGCTATCTTGATCCTGGATGCAGGAAGTAGATCCACCATGGGTGATGCCGCACGAGCGCGCGTCATTTCATCTTTCTCGATCGCCTCTTGTGTCCAGGCATACGAGGCTCTGTACAAGGAGATTTGGGTTCGGAATGGTCAGGCGTAGTAATCATGCAAATCACAGATGTCAGCGAGGGGGTTTGTCGGCATGTGCGGAATAGCCGGCCTTTTTCCCAGTGATCGACCGGGCTGTGTCGAATCCCTGGCGCGCCATGCTCGCGCCATGGCCGATGCCATTGTTCACCGAGGGCCGGATGATAGTGGCATTTGGGAAGATGCTCTTAGCGGTATAGCGCTGGCGCATCGTCGCCTTTCGATCCTCGATTTGTCTTCGGCTGGTCATCAGCCGATGCACTCGTCTGGCGGCCGTTACGTACTCGTCTTCAACGGCGAAATCTACAACCACATGGAACTGCGGGCGCGGCTCGCCGATCGGCAGTCATGGAGGGGGCACTCCGACACCGAGACGCTGCTCGCAGCATTTGAAGTCTGGGGTATTGATACGACACTCCGTAGTATCACGGGCATGTTCTCACTGGCGCTGTGGGACCGCCTCGAGCACCGCCTCGTCCTCGCCCGCGATCGTCTCGGCGAGAAGCCTCTCTACTATGGATGGTTGGCTGGCACCTTTGCCTTCGGATCGGAACTCAAGACACTGTGCGCGTTTCCGGGCTGGCAAGGTGAAATCGACCGCGATGCGGCGGCGAACTACATGCGCTACGGCTACGTCCCTCTGCCTCACTCGATTTATCGCGGGATTCGAAAGCTGATTCCCGGAACGTTTGTGACGATTTCAGCTGAGACTGCGCCAGGTACTTGGCCCGAACCAGCGGCCTACTGGTCGGCACGGAGCGTTGCCAATGTGAGTGAACTGGCCGACCTAACGGATGCTGAGGGAGTTGATCAATTGGAGTCCCTGTTGAGGCAATCGGTTGGTCGCCAAATGATCTCGGATGTGCCGCTTGGTGCATTCCTCTCGGGCGGGATCGACTCCTCGACCGTGGTGGCCCTGATGCAGGCGCTGTCGGCGAAGCCGGTCAAGACATTCTCGATCGGCTTCGCCGAAGGAGACTATGACGAGGCTAAGCATGCCAAGGCCGTGGCGGCACATCTTGGCACGGAGCATACCGAGCTCTATGTGACGCCGGCCGATGCGCTTGCCGTCATCCCCCGCCTACCCCACATCTTCGATGAGCCGTTTGGGGACTCTTCCGGCATTCCTACCTACCTCGTGGCGCAGCTGGCGCGGCGCCATGTCGCGGTCTCGCTTTCCGGGGATGGCGGCGACGAGCTGTTCGGTGGCTACAATCGCTACTCTTGGGGACGATCGATATGGCGGCACATCGGCCCACTGCCGGTGGGTTTGCGGCGGATGATTGGACGTGCCTTGACAGCGCTGCCCCCTGAAGCGTGGGATGGGTTGGCGGCCCCGCTACGCGCGGTGCTGGGGCGGCACATGCGCCTGCCCGCTCTGGGCGACAAAATTCACAAATTGGCCGGCGTGATAGACGTCGATTCCCCAGCCGAACTGTATCGGCGACTGGTTTCACAGCACCGCGACTCAGGCTCCCTCATAATTGGCGGGGGCGAGACGGCGATCTGGGCGGATGCCGAAGCTGCTCGTTGCACCAGAACAGATTTCAGCGAGCAAATGATGTTCCACGACATCGTCGGCTATCTTACGGACGATATCCTGACCAAGGTGGACCGTGCTGCCATGGCGGTAAGTTTGGAGACCCGCGTGCCCATGCTGGATCATGAACTGATCGAGTTCGCCTGGCGGCTGCCGCTGGCTATGAAGATCCGCGACGGGCAGGGCAAGTGGCTGCTTCGCCAGGTTCTTTATCGATATGTTCCGAGGAGCCTGATGGATCGTCCGAAGCAGGGCTTCGGCATCCCACTGGATGCATGGCTGCGCGGCCCCCTTCGCGAATGGGCTGAGAGCCTGCTTGCCGAAAGCCGCTTGCGTAAGGAAGGCTTCCTGCAGCCGGAACTGGTACGCCGCAAGTGGCAGGAGCACCTTTCGGGAAGGCGGAACTGGCAGCACTGGTTGTGGAACGTGCTTATGTTCCAGGCGTGGCATGAGGATGTATTTCGTTGAGATTCAACTGGGAGCAATTCGCGGATGGTGTTGTGCGTAGTACGAAGCGCGATTGTCAGCGCACATCCCGGGCGAGCGGCCTCTTGTTTCCTGAGACGTCGATTGGCCTGACAAGATGATATCTGTTGTGAGTTCTGAAGCAAGGTTCGCTGCATCCCGAATATCAGCCATCTTCGGCCTGTTGTAATGCCCAATCAATATTGTTCAATATGCTGAACGCTAGAAATATCATGAGATCACCGGCGGTGCCATCAGCGGTGCTCCTTTACGGAATCATCTTTCTATTTGCTGGCACCTATTTTTCAAAGGTGCCTTGGCAGCGAGCCTATACGGTCGCACTTTACCTGAGCGTGTCGGTTTGGTCGGCGACTGTGGTGTTCCAAAGGTTCGGTCGGCATCGCAGTTCTTTCAATCGAATCGATTTACTTTTCTCCATTTTCCTGCTGGCCATTTTGCTTTCGTCTGCAATAAACTGGTGGGACGGTACTGCAGAGTACTTCAAGATGATGCCGGTCTTTATTTTGGTGCCGTATGCCCTCGGGCGGGTGATGCTTGGCAAGGATGGGTACCTGCTACGGAACATTTTGATCGGGATGGGAATTCTTCTCTTACCTCTAATATTCACCGAGTATCTGCGGGTATTGCAGTACGGTTTGCCGTATTCGAATTCGCCGAATCCTACGCTTTTTGGGCTAGGCCATGGCGTTATGCTGTCGGGAGTCCTGCTCTCAGCGACGTTTCTCAGTTTGACCTCGGCATTACTTTCACCCGATGACACGCGATCTCCTTTAGGGATGTCTTCCCCCAGCGGTCGATTGATTTCTTATGTGACGCTGGCTGTGATCATCGTAACTATGGGCTGGATAGCCCCACGAGGGTCGGTGGTCGCGGCGATTCCAGCCGTGGCGAGCTTGTTTATGCTGTCCCCAAAATCAGCGAGCAAGCAAAAGAGACAGATTCTGCTGGTTATTGCTCTCGCGTTGGCGATAGCTACTGCCCATACACTACTGAGAAAAGAGAGCACTGAGTTCTACTCGGCGATACTCAACCCGCCTGTGCTTGACGAGAACACGACCGGCAAAGCCTTGGTTTCGTCGACCGGAACGAAACAGATGATGTCCATTTTAGGTAACGAAGCGTGCGAGACCATTGTTGATTCAGTATCCGACCGCTGGGTGCACTACAGGCAGGCTTTGGCCCTATTTCTCTCCAAACCGATCTTCGGGGCCGGGGCCAATCAGTATGGTGCCTATGCGTGTACGGGCCCTGGGTCGTTTCCTCATTCGACCGTGCTTCAGGTCTTTGCTGAACTCGGCGCCTCGGTTGGTTTGGTCTACTGCATCTTGGTGTGGAAGACGTTTCGCGTTTTGCTGCGGTCTCGCGAGCGTATTTCTGAACTCGCCGCAGAATCTCTTTGGGCTTGGTTCGCTTCTTTCTTCCTCATGCAATTTCTGTTTGCGCAGCTGAGCGGAAACTATTTCCTCAGTGCAGGGATGTATTATTTCTTTGGCATCGCCGCAAATGCGCTTGATCAAGATGCGGGTGCTGTGAGAGGAAGCCGACCATGCACATCCTGGTAACCGGAGCCAATGGATTTGTCGGCGACCGGCTGTGCGCCTACCTCGTCGAGGAAGGGTTTCGGGTAAGGCGCACGGTTAGAGCGCATGACGGCTTGCCGGATACCCTTGAACTCGATGAGTCGGCATCGATTGGTGCCTTGGCAAGCGCCTTGGCCGGCATCGACTGCGTGATCCATCTTGCGGCCGCTGTGCATGCCATGGGGAAAGTCGATGCCGAGCTTGGCAGCGTCTACCAGGAAACGAACGTAAACTGGACACGGCGATTGGCTCAAGCGGCGTGTGACGCCGGTGTCCGGCGTTTCGTTTTTGTCAGCAGCATCAAAGTATGCGGCGAAACGTCCAGCGGCGGCTCCTTGCGAGAGGAGGATGCTGGCCATCCGACGGATGCCTATGCTTTGTCTAAGTGGACTGCAGAGCAGGAACTGCGACGTATAGAGGGGAATTCGGATCTGGAAGTGGTTATTTTGCGGCCACCCCTGGTTTACGGCCCTGGCGTCAGGGCCAATTTTCTTGCCCTTTTGTCCGTGGTGCGCACTGGTCTGCCGCTGCCTTTTTCCCGGCTCAAAAGCAAGCGCAGCCTAATCTATCTCGGAAATCTTGCGGCTGCATTAACCGCTTGCGCGACGGATCCTCGGGCAGCAGGGCAGACCTTCCACATCTCCGACTACGATTCGGTGAGGCTCCCTGAACTGGTAGGCGGACTGTCGCGGGCGATGGGAAAGCAACCGAGACTATTCCCCTGCCCCACGTGGCTTCTGAAGGTCGCCGGTATCGCGATCGGAAAGCGCCAGCAGATCGAACGCTTGATCAATGATCTCGAGGTGGACAGCACGAGAATCCAGCGCGTGCTCGGATGGTCGCCGGACTTTTCGTTCGAGCGGGGCATACAGGACACGGTGGACTGGTACCTACGGAGCTCCCCTACATCGAAGAGCACCGCCCGTCGGCGGGGTAGGCACAATGACCAAGTGTCGGTGTGTCAACTCTGCGCAGTTGACTTCACGCTGCAGCACCTGTTGCGGCCATTGATCGACGGCATGCGGGATAGTGGCTGGGCGGTAACATCAGTCTGCGCTGACGGAAACTATGCTCAGGACATGCGCCGTCGTGGCTACCAGCTGCATACAGTTTCCATTTCGCGCAACCTGTTCAGTGTTCGCTCGCATCTGAAGGCGATCTGGCGCATCTACAAGCTATGCAGTGGCGAGTGTTTCGACGTATTGCACGTCCATACGCCGATAGCCGCTCTGCTGGGGCGAATTGCCGGCAAAATGGCCGGAGTTCCGCTCATCATCTATACCGCGCACGGCTTCTATTTCCATGACGAGATGCCATGGTGGAAGTACCGGGTCTTCGTTTGTCTGGAACGTTGGAGCGGGTGGTTGGCCGACTACCTCTTTACTCAAAGCAGTGAAGACGCAAAGACCGCGATCATCGAGCGGATCGCCCTCCCCGCCAAGGTAACGGCCATCGGTAACGGAGTGTGCGTTGACGCTTTTGTACCCGATCCGGTAAATCGGGGAAACGTGCGCGCCGCCTTGGGGCTCCCGGCTGACGCATTCGTCATTGGAGTTGTGGCGCGACTGGTGCGAGAGAAAGGTCTGGTGGAGTTTCTTGAGGCCGCCGTTGCATTGGGCAGCCGCTTTCCACACGTCCACTTTCTTCTCGTGGGAGAGCGCCTTCCGAGCGATCACAATACGTCGATAGAACGGGAACTGCGGGATGCGCGAGAACTACTCGGCGCTCGCCTTATCGCCCCCGGATATCGTGCTGATGTGGCCGGATTGCTCGGAGCGATGGACTTGTTCTGCCTCCCATCCTATCGCGAGGGTATGCCACGATCCATTATCGAGGCTATGACAATGGAGCTTCCGGTTGTGGCGACGAACATTCGAGGTGCGCGGGAAGAGGTAATTCCTGGCAAGACAGGGTTGCTGGTGCCGACGAGGGATGCTACCGCCCTGACCCGAGCCCTGGAGGCGCTCGTTTCCGACCCGGAGACAAGTCGTCAAATGGGCCGGGCCGGGCGTCGGCGGGCGCTGAACCTGTATGATGAGCGTCGGGTGATCGAGCGGCAGGTGGAGATCATTCGCGGATTGCTCCGCGCAAAGCTCGAGGATGGCAAGTGACGACCTTCCGGGCAAGACCGACTGCGCACTTGCTGTCACGGAAATACATGGGGTAACCAGTGAAAGCCATTGTCAAGGCACTCATCCGAAAAGCCGGTTTCATCGCGATGAGGCAATCCTCCCGCGTCTATCTACCCGAGGACGACTCCTATCGCGTTGCCCTCGAACAGTGCGCTGGTGACGCCCCTGTGATTATAGACGGCGGGGCGCACAAGGGCGGTACGGTGGACGCTTTCCGCGCCATCGCACCGAGTGCCGAGTTCCATTGCTTCGAGCCTGACGCCACCCTTGCCGCCGATTTGCTGGCCAGGTTTGCCGGCGACCGCCATGTTCATGTGATCGCCGCCGCACTTGGCGAGGAGCCTGGCACGGCCGTGTTCAACATCAACGTATCCCGGCCAACCAACTCGTTGCTGCCTGCCGCCGAGGGTCTGCAGTCCGATCTGCAGGGGCTCTGCCAGACCGTCGAGAAGGTCGAGGTGGCGGTGACGTCGATTGATGCCTATTGCGCACAGCAAGGCTTGAGCCGCATAGACATCGTCAAGCTCGACCTCCAGGGTTACGACTACCGCGCATTGGTCGGCGCGAAGAACACCATGCAGGCGGCGCGAGTGGTGCTGGTGGAAGTCCTGTTTACAGAGATCTACCGGGGCTGTCATCTCTTTCCGGACGTACTCGGCCTGATGGCCGAGTACGGCTTCAGGCTCTTTACGCTGTCCGGTATTCACTACGGCAGTCGGGCCGAATTGCTATGGGCCGATGCGATCTTCGTGAGGGACGAGCGGCGCACTGGCGCCGCAGCGGCGGCGGCCTAGCCGCGGCGCCAGAGGCTGCGCCGTGGCGGGCTTGCATTTTCGAAACGCGAGTTGGAGCGGTCTGGCTGCCAGCATAAAGGCGGCGGCCGGCCTATTGAGTGCGTTGCTCGCCATTCGCCTGCTCGGTGCCGGCGACTATGGCCACGTGGCCACCTGGCTGTCGCTGTTCGTGCTCTACCTATCGCTGAATTCGAGCGCGTTTACCATGCTCGTCGTGAGGTTGATGGCGGCCGGAAGCGACGCGGTTCCGATCGATCGAGAAGCTGCGACGGCGGCCGCCGTGAAGTTCAGCATTTGTTCGCTGGCCTTCCTTGCCGCAGCAACCGTATTGCTGAGCGCATTGGTCGTCCGACTGTCGCTGGCGGGCGGCGAGCCGCCTGCGGGATTCGGCACGGTCATCCTAACGGTCATCCTATTGATGGGGCTGCTGACTGCAATCCAGATCGGCGTCGCCTTGCAGGCAGCGATCATCGAAGGAGCCGGACGGCTCGACCTTGCCACTAAGTGGCAACTGGTGGGTCCGCTGGCTGTCGTGGCAGTACTCGCGACCAGCTTCGTCACCGGAATCGCCTTCAGGGCCGATGCCTACCTGACCCTGCTCTGTGTTGGTGGGGCCATCGACATGACCCTGCTCTGGAACGCCAGGGGCGCACTTGGATTGAGCTTGTCGTTATCGGCGTCGCTTGCCGGAAACTCCAGTGGTGTGCTGCAGTTGCTGCGTTCGGGCGGGCTCCTCCAGGCCACTTCGCTGCTCAACGTCTTCCTCGAACCAGTGAACAAGTTTCTGCTCAACCACTTCACCGGATCGGCCTCGGTGGCCATCTACGACCTGGCGATGAAGGTGATCTGGGGCATTCAGCATCTGGTCGGCGCCGCGATGAGGGTCTTCCTGCACATCGGCAGCCAGGACAGTTCAGCCGTCGGCAGAACCTTCGTCAAGGCGATCGCCCTGCTGGGCGTTCCGGTGGTGACCATGCACACCGCCGGCACGCTTTTTCTGTTCGGGGTGGCGCGCTACTGGATGGCGATCGATGGCACGCAGCTGATGATACTATTCGGCGTCGCGACGATTTCCAACCTCGGGATGATCTTCGTCACGCCTCTCTATCTGAGCCTGATCGGACGCCACGACCTGATTTTCATCTTCCGCGTCCAGGCCCTGCTGGCGGTTGTCAATGTGCTGGCGTCGTGTGTGGCCATACCGCTGTTCGGCCTGGTCGGCGCAGCCATCGGCCTGTTGGTGGCGACGGGGCTCAATGTCGTCGCCATCTATCTTCGCTGCCGGATCGAGGCCGAGGTGTTCAACAATCCGGAAGTCCCGCTGCTGCGGACGAAACGTCGCGTGGTCCTGGCGATAGGCCTGTTGGTGGCGTCGATTGCCTGGGCGACAACCGGCGGTGGCCAGCCGCTAGTGCTCCTCGCCATCCTTGCCGGCCTGGGTGTGATGATGGCAGGCGAGCCGTTGGTCAGCAGAATGATCGATCAGTTCATTCCGGGACGCACTTGAAACTAGCGAAAGCAGCGTGACGAGTCAGACAAGATGAATTCAGCGATTAACCAATTGGACAACACCCACAGCAACAGGCGGGAACGCCTGTTCCCCTTGATCTGGAGCTTGCTGCTGCCCATCCGTCTCTATCTGAGTTCCTTTCCTGTGCAAAGGGGAAAAGGCATTCTGCTGCGGCATGTCGTCACGCCTTTGCTGCCACCGCCGGGCGCGGAGTTTGAATTGCGGCTCCCCGGTGAGGTGAGAATCGCGCTCCGCTATCGCGAGACCTTGGGCTTGTCGAGTCTGCTCTATGGCACGTTCGAGCTGGCGGAACTCGAATTCGCCCGGAGTCGCCTGCGTCCGGGCGACGACGCGATGGACATTGGTGCCAATGTCGGCATCTTCTCCGTTGTCATGGGCGCCGCCGTGGGCCGGTCGGGCCGCGTATTCGCGTTCGAACCGGCGCCGGGAAACATCGTTCGCCTCAAGAAAAATCTGGAGCGCAACGGTCTCGATCACGCGCAGTTGTTCCCTTGTGCCCTGGGGGAAGCGGATGGCCAGATGACGCTTCATCTGGCGACGGATCCGGCCTACCCCTCGCTGCTGGAGGTGCAATCGGGCTTGGCCGACGGTACCAGCGTATCCGTTCCTGTGCGTCGTCTGGACGCCGTCTGGGAAGAAGCCGGCAGGCCGCGAATCGGTTTCGTGAAAATGGATGTCGAGGGGGCCGAGGCGGCCGTCATTCGCGGCGCCACTGGCCTGCTGGGCACCTGCCACCCGACGATGCTGATCGAGGCGAATTCAGCCGAGCAGCTGGAAATCCTGCGCGACTTGCTTGCCCCGTTCGCCTACCAGGTCGAACAGCCGGCCGGCTTCGCGCCGCATAATTTCGTCTTTTACCACCCGCAATCTGCGGATAGCAGGGAACCGGTCTGATGTCCATGCCAGCATCCGCGCTATCGTTTGCGAGCGGTCATGGCGACTAGTCACCCGCGCATATCGGTGATCACGCCGAGCTTCAACCAGGCGGAGTTCCTCGAACGCACGATCCGTTCGGTTCTCGACCAGGGCTACCCGAACCTCGAGTACATCGTGATTGATGGCGGCTCGGCGGACGGCAGCGTGGAGCTCATTCGCAAGTACGCCGATCGTCTTGCCTACTGGGTGAGCGAGCCGGACCGAGGCCAGGTGGACGCCATCAACAGGGGTCTGCGCCGGGCAACCGGTGAATGGCTGTGCTGGCAGAATTCCGACGACATCTTCTTTCCGGGGGCGTTCGAACAGTTGGCCGAAGCGGCGGCCGAACACCCGGCGGACGGCCTGATCATCGGCAACATGATGCTGATCGACGAGATGGACCGGCCCTTGCGCGACCTGCACTACGTCACGCCCGATCACGGCGCGATGCTCGCCGAGGGCATGTTGCTGGCCAACCAGGCGGCATTCTGGCGGCGCGATGTGCAGCAGCGTATCGGACTGCTCGACGAAAGCTATCATTGTTCCTTCGATTACGACTGGTTCCTGCGGCTTACCGCGGCCTGTCCAGGCCGGCATGTCAATCGAACCTGGGGCGGACTGCGTCTGCACGGGGCGACGAAGACCGCGAATCAGGCAACTCGTTTCACCGAGGAGAACCGTCGCATCCTGGCTGGGCGCGAGGTGCCTGGCTGGAGGCGCCGACTCTACATGCTGCGCCGCCTTGGCCAGATGCTCGGCCGCGGCGAGCTGGGCTACGTGCTCCGCGGTATGGTGCGTCGTGCTGGCGGCGCCGACGGAAAGGGCGCCTGAATGTGCGGCATCCTCGGCTGGATCGGTACGGCCGCTCCGCTGGACAAGGAGCGATTCGGCGAGGCCTTGGATCTGCTCGCCCATCGCGGACCGGATGATCGCGGCATTGTCGAAATGCCCGGTGTGCTCCTGGGCCACCGGCGTCTATCCATCCTCGACCTGTCGCTCACCGGCCATCAGCCGATGTTGGAACCGGAATCCGGGGCTGCCATCGTCTTCAACGGCGAAATCTACAATCACGTTGAGTTGCGCAGCGAACTGGCGAGCCTAGGGCATTGCTTCCTTGGCACGTCCGATACAGAGGTTCTGCTGCATGCGCTGCTGCACTGGGGCGACGATGCGTTGGCCAAGCTGAACGGCATGTGGGCTTTCGCCTTCTGGCATCCGCAAAGGCGGCGCTTGTTGCTGGCGCGCGACCGCTTCGGCGTCAAGCCGCTCTACTATCGCCTAGGGCCCGAAGGGCTGGCCTTCGCGTCGGAACCCAAGGCACTTCTGCAGTTGTTCCCCCAGCATCGCCAAGTCTGCCGTACGGCCCTACTCGATTTTCTCGCCAATAATGCACTCTATGCCGGCGATCAGTCGTTCTACGAGGGTATCCGCATCCTGCCGCCAGCCCACTTTGGCGTGCTCGAAGGGGGGGGGTCGCTGCGCCTGCAAGCCTACTGGACCTACCCGCCTGGCGAGAGTGAGGATCTGGCAGCCGACGAGGCGGTCGCCCAGTTCGAAGCACTGTTCGATGACGCGGTACGGCTGCGCCTGCGCAGCGATGTGCCAGTCGGCCTGACGCTGAGTGGTGGCCTCGATTCGACCGCCATCCTGGCGGCAGCCAGCGGTGGCGGCGCGCAAGCGATGACTTGCTTCACATCCGTATACAGCGCCGACAATCATGGTGAGCTCGAGTGGGCGCAGCGTGCCTGCCAACCGGTCGGCGCCGGTCTCATCCCGGTGTCGGCACCGCAGACGTCGTGGCTGAACGTCATGCGCGACGTGATCTGGCACATGGACGGGCCGGGCTACTCTCCGGCCGTCTATCCCCTGTGGTGCCTGATGCAGCGTGCCCGCAGTGAAGGTGTTCCGGTGCTGCTCGAAGGACAGGGTGCCGACGAGAGCCTGGCTGGATATCCGCAGTACGCGGCTCTCGAACTGCTCGCTTACGCGCGCGGTGCTCATCCCGAAGGCAGGACGCTGGCCGGCCTGCTCGGCCGCGTGCGCGCGATGCGCGCCACCTTCTCGCTGCGCTGGGCAGCCGCGTGGATGCTGCG
>APMI01015389.1_pt1 | contig 20483 bp, 11 predicted proteins | sample 667938 | NCBI WGS metagenome assembly APMI01 (sample SAMN01084076, study PRJNA167559) | wastewater metagenome | biome: Wastewater | place: Denmark: Ejby Moelle, Odense | collected 2011-11-28 | reverse complement strand
ATAGGTTAAAATCAGTAAAAATTATCGGAACATATAATATTTATTTTAATATATTAACGAAATAAATAATTGCGAAAAAAGTAAACTCCATGATCATTTAATTATGAATCTTTTGTTAAGCTGTTTTTTAGTAATGGCTGGTTTATCTTCACTAGGTTCCTCAAGCTGATCCAATTCATCTTCATTCTATTTTTATTGATCTTGTTCTTCATCCTATTCTTATGAGGGTTGATTTCTTTTCAAAATTTTGGGTGCTTTACCTTTGTTTCCCTTAAACATTTTCTTGAAGTTAGCTATTTCATCAATATTTGTAAGGTTTTCTCTCTTTGCCTTGAGCTCAGCTTACATATTTCCAAATTATTCATCGATGTCAACTGATTTTTTAGATATTTCTGACTTCTTGGTAAAGAGCCAGTACTGCAGAGCTGAAGATGATGCAGTCAATATAACAAGTGCAACTACATATAAGTAAAATCTCCATGAAACAGGCCCTGTTAGTCCAAGATGGAATTTTCTGGCAAGCAAAAACTAATTAGGAAAAGCTCCTAAGTACCAGCTGAGAGCCCTTAAACACATGTATGCGCCTATTAAAGCTAAAATAAGATAAAATTTACATGTGGAGAAAATAATGAAGGTCTTTCTGATAAAAAGACTTAGCACTCCAAAAAGAACACTAAGGATAGGCATCACAATCCAAAGAGTTAAATTTGCTGGGTTGGATTTGATGTAGTAAAAGGCAACGTTATTTAAGGTTAGTGAAATGATGAGTCCGATCCAACAGCCTAACATGAAAATACCAAGTTTTGGGAAATATCCGAAGACATAGCCAGCAAAGAAGCTGCAAAGACCAGTCAAAATAAGAATATTGCCTACGAGTTCCAGAGGGACACCCGGATAGAAAATAATTGGCACTTCGATAGCAAGTAACGCGAAGAACATAGTACAAGCTCCAAGTAACACAATCGAAGCTCTGTAAATATACAGTCCCAAAACCATAAAAATGACACCGATTATCTCAAGTGCAATCATAAATCCAAGTTAATGATCCTCGAAGAAAAGAAATATTGTTGATTACTATACATCAGGACAGCCAGGACTACGACTGTTTGTATTTTGACACTAAAATTTCAAGTAAATAAACGGCTATACTCCATTTGCTGTTTGATTAGGGGCAAGCTTGTATGACACATTAAGACCTTTACTAATATTAGTGGGATCGAGAAGATCAATACTGGTCTGAGTATACGCGAAACAGCCCAAGTTCGATATTTTAACCAAAGATCCATTTATGACATTATGACTGTTATCACAGTAGTACTCTACTTTCTGACAGAAATTGTAGATGATCGTGTTGCCTTATTTCTTATTATCATTAGAATAGTTTGTGTTCAACGTGTAGTACACACCCTCGAAGTTGAATGTACCGCATATTGAAGTGTTGAATGGCTATGCTGAATAAACTAGTGAAATTTGCAGTATGTAGATTACGATAGAGGGGATGAATATTCTTGTGATGGCGTTAATATTTGAGTTAAATCTCGGCATTTATGGATTATAATATTAATGAGAGTAAACGGAAGCCCTAATAAATACCCTCATCGCAAGCTGATCCTAAATTCAGGTGATGTCGGCTTACCCAAAAATCCCAAAATAAAAATGGCAAAGCATAACTCAAACTTGATCCCAAACACTGACAAATTCACAGTCTTCAAATAATAATGTACATCCACTTTCATGTTAGTTTAATTACCAAACTTCACCAGCAACTCATTATAGAAAAAACAGCGTCACAGTATCGATGTGAAGAGTCGGTTACGTACATTGGATAGTCGACCTGATCGCTATGATCGAGACCGGTACCGGATTAAATCTAATCTACGGTCGAAAACTATTGTCAGTGATAACAATTTTTAGAAATATGTTCGAGTATTGTTTCTGTTAATTTTTAGAAAGAGCTGTGTAGTATTGATCTTGGGGATTTAAGGGAGTCTGTTGTACTTGATCATCTTGATAGAAAGTATCTAACAGACTACTAAATTGATGAAATTAAAAAATTCAAGAATGTCTACTATATTGGTCATAAAGCATATCAAAGAAAAGTAATCGTAATCTTATTTTCAGCATCTCAAAGATAAATTCAACGATGCTAAAGGAAATTACAAGCCGTTGATCGGAGATCACATTGGTTATAGATTTTAAATCATTAAAATACTTGGGTCTGGGGCTTTCGGAAAAGTTCTATAAGTGTTCGACCACAAAAGTAAGAAAAATTTTGCTTTGAAAATTCTTAAAGAAAGTGAATAATTATATTAACAGTTTCAATTATAAGTTAAAATCTTGAAATTAGCAAGAGATCATCCCTCAGTAAATAAAAACATAATAGAAATAAAAGGTGATTTTGAGTTCAGAGGTCATGTTTGTATTGTTACATAAATGTTAAGCCTAAACTTGTATAGTTACATTAAAGCACAAAATTACGAAGGAATATAATTAGAAGTAATTCGAAAAATAATTATTCAAATTTTACAGGCCCTTACTTTCCTGCATCATGTAAATATTTGTGAAACATAGAAAAATATAATTCACTGTGATATTAAGCTTGAGAATATTGTTTTTAGATAAATGGGAAAATCAGGAGTTAAGTTGATAGATTTTGGATCAGCTTGCTTTTATGATCGAAAATAATTCACATATATTCAGAGTCGGTACTATCGAGCACCAGAGATCGTACTCATCAAACCATATGACAGAAAAATTGATATTTGGAGTCTTGGATGTGTCTTATTTGAACTTTTTACAGGTTCACCACTGTTTCCATCTCGAAATTAGAATTAGCAAATGACAATGATAAACTCAACATTAGGACCACCGCCGCAATATTTCCTCAACGTACTTGTGCTCTGATTAAGGAATGTGAGAGAGGCTAATAATTCAAATTTGAGAAAAGAAGCACTCCAGAAATGTCAATAAAAAGCAGGCTTAAATGCGAGGATCAAGATTTCATAAATTTGGTGTAACAGATGGTGAAATGGTCGCCTGAATAAAGAATTTAAGCAATTGATGCTTTGAAACATCCATTTATTTTAAATGGTTTGCCTAAGCAAGTAAAAGCCTAACACCTTAAACAGGTCAATAGTGATAACCCATACAATCTTTATTGATTTTGTCTTCAGTAATGCACGAAATTAAAATGATTTGTATTTTTCTATCTATTCATACATTACAATTGTTTCAACAAAATAATATTCTATGTCTATAATCATTCATTTTCACTCTGTATTGTTTTAATAAAAATATCAAAAAATATTTTTTTCATCATCAATAAAAGACAAATTCAGTGCATCTGCAATTACTGACTATCGAAATTTTAAATATGATAATCTGATTAAGCTGATTACTAATTTATTTCTATAAATTGCTTTGAGACATTGATGATGAATGATATCCAATTATGTACATTTTAGAGCCTGTACAAAATAGTGCATTTGTGATAATGCTAATAAAAATAATGGTTGGAAGAATAAAAAGGAAATGTTAATGACAATTTCAATTCTAATAATAATACTGCAGGCCATACCCATCCTGTTTCTGCTGCATCAAGGCTACAATAACAACAAACTCAACTAATATTTCATAAGGGCACGTCACTTTATCTGTAGAACAGTCATCGCGAGGCAAAACAAAGCCAAACAAATATTCGTGCAGGACATTGACTCACATTAGCCCCGTCCTGGGCCAAGGAGGGTCAGCCTGTAATCTAGGCTTTAAAGCCAGTAACATGAATCTGGCCGAACCCCTCAGCGTCAGATTCAAGAAGTTCATGATATTATATTAAGTTGATGTTTTCCGAGTCATTATACGATCGAAGAATATTCTCTGCTTATATATAATGTGACTTATATAATAAAATTATCCATGTCCGCCGATATGCAGATGGATGACGATGAAGCTACACTTTCATTGGCTAATCAGATTGGTATGAAGAAAAATTGTAATCCTTGCATAGATTTGCCTACGAAATAAGAAAAATACAATGCTGCTCATTTCAAATTAGTGTATAAATATTTTCGTGCCAAAAAATAAGCTCGTGATAAGTTGAACACTCCCAAAAAATTGCCTGATGATTGGATACTGAAAGAGGAATATAATAATATGGGATGGAGCACACTTACAAAACGGAACGTGCACTCTAGTGCCAGAAGTAGAAGCAAAGATCAATCGCAGTAAACTTCAGATTTTAGAGTCCAAACAGCAAGGACGACTTTTGGCAGACGAACAAATCTATTTTGTAATAATTAATCATCAGGAGGACGTCGATCTGAGGATAGATCACAAATCCAAGACAACAAAAATTTGCTATTCGATATATGGAAGCAAAAATTGAAGTCCCCATGCAAATCGAACATCAATCTAAAGCCAAAATCCAATAGAAACAGCAATGAACCTCCTTTAAGAAGCAAGGAGATGAAATTACAATATAATTCAAAGATTAAATCATTTGAATTTTGCTGATTTATATATACTACTGTACTGAATATTTTGCTGGTACTCCATATTATATTAGCATGGAAATCAAAGAAGCGCGACTGCAGAACGTAAAGACAATGAAGGTAAACATCACAGCTGGTCTCGATATAAGTCCAGACTAGTCTGCATTTGCAATAGTATCCCGTTATACAGATTAAAACAGCACAATAAATCATTACCAGATATAGCAATACAATCTCTAAACTCTAAAACGCACTAATATCCAACAAATCTACTCATCATATAATGTAATAAATCACCCATGCATATATCTACCAGATGGCAACACAATAATCGTAGTAACAAATAATCACATAATATTTTACAATCGTGATTTAATATAAAAACATAGATAAATACATGGTTAATTGAATATTTATGATATACAGAGTAGTCCTGATTCCAGGCTTGTTGCACTTGTGGGTAATCTTAAGATATTGATATGGGATACCAGTTCATATGCAAGAGTTATATTTGTTAATTAGAATAAGGAGATTACTAGTAAGTGTCGGTTTAGTCAGGATGGTAAATATTTTGGGTTTGTCTCTGATAAAAATATTAAGATCTATAAAATTGTACCCAGTAGTGGCACATATTTATTTGATCAGACTGAAACTACCAGTAATTTAGATTAAGGAAAACTGAAACAAATGCAGTCATATGGTAGTATTGGTACTTTTGACTTCAACCCAACAAACAGTCGTTAAATTGTCATAGGGTTCAGCAACAGTTCACCAAAAAGATTCAATTTCGATAGTAAATAAATAACAAGCGTGGCGACTGAAGAACAACCTAACTATCAATAAAGTCTTAAAGTTGTAAGATATTTTCCTGATGGCAAGCGAGTTTTCTCCAGTGATAATATTGGAGGCGTTGGATACTGGCCTGGAGATCCAAATAAACATCTAATTTATCTTGATAAATAGCTGATGCTTGACTACAGACTGTTCAAAAATGGTCGTAAAGTTATTGGAAGGGTATGGGAGACTCTAAAAATCATTTAAGTACAGTTTGCGTGTGAGACTGGCAAATTTGCCACAAGCTGTAACTGCAGTACAGACCAATATTGGGATATGAGTAATCAATCATGCCGCCCATGTGTTCAAAGTGATAAAAACATATGCCTCTGTAGTGCCAGTGAAATATTCAAACCTGAACTTGGTGGTTGTGTTTATGATTGCTCAAAGGTCAGTCACTCAATTACCAATTTATATAGTTTTAACTTACCTGTTCCTTGCTTTTGCTAACCTGGTTTCTCTTGGAAAAATGGTCAATGTGTATTCGACTGTAGTGAAGGAGTCAGCGCAGGATAAGCTCCTTTAACATGTATATGTAAGCCAGGTTACGCTTGGAACAACATCAACAAGCGTTGTGAATGCCCTCCAAACAAACGCCTATTCAAAGCACAGGATCAATAACCAGTGTGTCAATGTTTAGACAACTATATTCAAAACTAATCAGGTGATTGCATAATAGACTGCACAAAAATCCGATATTCAACAGGCAACGACACAGCCACCCCAAACCAATGTCAATGTTCTCCAAACTTTCTATTCCAAACATACGATAATGAAACAGGCACATCATACCAGATGTTAATAAACAATGATACTAATTTAATTTTGAGTGCTAAGATATCATACTGTGTGCTGAATTGTAGCAATATTGCCCATACCCAGGGAGTGCAAGCTTTTGATAAGTGTCTATGTACGGAGAATCGGGTTTGGGACGGGCAGAGTTGTGTGCTTGACTGCAAAAGTATCAAAAATGGAGTATAGAGGTATGTTAATAATGTTACGGGGGTCTAAGCGTGTAAGTGCTCGATGACTTATTCATGGGTGTATCAGAATTAGGAATGTGGCAGAGATTGCACAGGGGTCAAGTACGTCGATTTAGTTAACAGGTACTCTACTGCAAATTCGTGCCCTTGCATATAAAATTTTGGATGGACTGCAGATCCCGTCACACAAGTCCAACAATGCGTGATTGACTGCTCAAAAGTAAAATATTCATAGCCATACTCGATTGGAAGTAGCAGCAAATGCAGCTGTCGTACTTTGTTCACATGGAACGATAGCTCAACTCGATGTCAAGTAAATTGTTCATAAATCTGGGATGCTGGAGATCGAGTGAATGACGGAGAGTGTTCATGCAAAAATAATAAAATATTTAACAGTACTAGCATGACTTGCGTTGTTGGCGATGTGCAGGGAGTTTTTAGTCAACCTTGGGTATGGGCTGTACTTGGAGTTGGTGGCCTATTTGGTACACTTTTGTCTTATTTTTAGTTTTAATTGTCGCCATTGTCATGATCAGGTTCTGCTGGAAGTTCAAGTCTGACCGATCAGCGAACAAAGAACATAATAAAACATTAAAGAAAAATACAGAACCTAAAATTCGTAAGAAAAAATTAAATGAATAGAATATAGCAAGCTCTGAAAGAGCATAACTTAATAAATATTGAACTAATTTTAACATTTTATACAGTTTTTCATTTTTAAGGATTATATGCTTTGCTTATTATATATAAGAGATGTCATTAGTAAAAAAGTAAAGAAAAAGTCACTCAGAGATCGCGCACAACTTTAGAAATAGGTTTGTTGATCAGGAATAACTTGCCAAGCCTTCTGAATAGCAAAGATAAAAAGGACAGATTCAAGTGAGATAGAAGATCGATGAAATATTAGGTGTAAAAAAAGAGGCTGCATTTGGCACTAATATCCAAAAGTTAGGAAACACTACAAGCGAGATGGTCAAGTTTACTTCTAAAGGTGAAAGCGGTAATAGTGAGAAAGAGAGAGTTGCAAGAATTGATACTGTTCAAATAGACCCTTTGATGCCTCCCATGCACAAACATAGAAAACTGCCGAAAGGTCCTGGCTCACCTCCACCACAAATTCTTCGATCGCCTTCTCGAAAACCCACTAAGAAAGACCAGTAAGATTGGAAAGTACCGCCATGCATATCAAACTGGCGAAACTCAAAAGGTTACACAATTCCAATCCATATGCGTTTGGGAGCTGAAGGTAGATCTTTACAACATCACACAATAAACGAACATTTTGCAAACATTATTGACTCTCTTTATATTGCTGAAAAACAAAGTAAAAAAGAACTTGAAGAAAGAGCACGTGTTCAAAAGAGTGTTGACTATAAGGAATATCTTAAGAAAGAAGAGATGATGAGATAAGCTGCCCTTGCCGCACGTGAATAAGGTAGAAAAATTTAGGAAGAAGATGCAGATCAATCGGGCTCAGACCAAGATGAGGATTACAATTTAAGATAGAATTTTAGAGAGCATAGAAAAAGAGAGCTCGAAAGATAAGAACGAATGAAGAAAGTCGGAGCTGAGAAAAAGAAGCAGATCAAAAAGTAATAGAGAGACATAAGTGAAAAAGTAGCACTGGGACAAGCTCAACCAAGCAATCAATAATTGGCATATGATCAAAGACTCTACGATAAAGCAGGTGGACTTGAAGCAGGTAATGAAGACAGTGAATAAGATAATCTATATGATAAACCAATGTTCACTGATAGAAACGAGCTGTATTCTGGTCTTGTCAATACTTAAGGAAAATAGAAGATGAGAAGTGAGCCAGTAAAATTCGAAAAACATAAATAATCTGTGTTTGGAATGGATAATTTATTAGGCAACACTCAGAAAAAAGTAAAAAGGGAGTGATATGACTAACTTTTATTATACTGAATAATTTATTAAACAAATTATTAAAATTCAAAATTTGAGAAAATCGTTCGGTAATTTCTTCCATATCTTTTTCTTAACTTCATCTTTTTTAGCTGTACTACTAAGCTATTGAATAATGTTTTTCTGTGCCCCTTACAAAAATGACGAATCATTTTCCATTTATTTTTATGTTATTTAACTGCACCCGAATGCTAAACTTTACTTCTCTTAAATATCTTCAAGTTCGTTCTATACTTTTTAATCCATGCTGATTTCAATAGAAACATCTTACTATTTTTATGTTAAAGTCACTGGAATTCGATTTAATGATTTTACTGGTACTTTTTTCTGAGGACTTTTGATACTGAATTTTTTGCTGGGTAAATTTAAGTATGGAAAATTTTTATAATCTTTAAACACATTTGCTGTCTTCATCATTATTGTTGACTTAAGCTTTGTACGTTATGGATCTTTTGAAGATTACTAATTTGTTTATAAAGCTCGAATATTAGTTTCTGAACCAGCGCCTAATTTACTCCCTACTTTATGTATATCGATTTTGCTGTAAATTCTCATTAGTTCTTTTCGTCTGCTTTCATGCCATTTGAGACCCTACTTAAATATTTCTCCGCTTTGTTGTTTCTCTTTGTTTTTTGCTTGTAGATTAATTTAATCACATATTTTGTTATTAGAACTACTAATATTTTGCTTATTTATAGTGTTTTAGTTCTATCTGCTCACCTATTTTGACATGTTTTTTAGTGGGAGAAGTTTCTCGCTTGCACGCTTTGGTATTTTATATTGTTTTATTTCGTTATTCTTTTACAGTGTTTGTATATCAAAATTCAATGATTTTTTAATGTCCTTACTAAACGTGCTGCTCAACAATTTTTTACTAGAGCCTCCATTATTGCCGCTGAATAACAATCGATGGCTGCTAACTTTAGAAGTTGGACTCAAAATTTTTAGACTTCTATTAGGGCTCTCTCTTGTGACAATAGTGTTGTACTTGAGAACTTTCCTTTCATTTATCAGCTTGGAGCTGTTGCACGTTGTAGGTTTGCCTAGGTTGGCTCCTAGATTTATTGAGATATTTTGCGAACTTTGAATTCTAGATAGAATTTATCCTTTCATATACTGTTTATTAATTAAAATTTAAATTTCTCAGAACTCTCATCCGCTCTGAATCATAAATTAAAGAATTTATAAGTTCGATTTAAATTTGAATATGATTATAGAATATCTGAGTAAGAGTGTCAGTTAAAAATCAAGAATTATTTTCGTTTAGATACGGATGTGACAATGCCTCCACTGCCGTTATTCTCTTTGAGGGATCATAGCGAAGTAATTTTTATAGTAAATCTAAGGCACCAACTGGTATATTTTTAATGATACCGTCTAAGTGTTGTTTCTTCCATTTTGGGAACTCAAGGCTAAAGTCAGCTAATTTTTCCATTTATGGCCATTATTATTTTGTCGGAGTTCCTAGGATCTAAAATACTTTGAAGAGTTGTTCTATTTCATGTTATCCTCCCATAAAAAGAGGTCTTTTGAGGAATATTTAACCCAGAATACAACCAACTGCCCACATATCAATAGGGTAACTGTATTGCTTCATTCCTAGCATTACTTCTGGAGCTCGGTACCATAAAGTTTAGACTTCCCTGGTTAAAGTTTTCTGTTTTGAAGTGATAAATCGAGCAAGACCAAAGTCTGCAATTTTGATGTTTTCTAAATACATATTAATGCTACCTGCAACATCAAGCATAATATTTTGAGGTTTTATATCCCGGTGTATAACTTTCTTTTAGTGCAGTGTCACCAGCCCTAGTAATATCTGTTTTATAATCATTTTGATCTTTTCTTAAGTTATTAGCTATTTATTCTCTTTAATGTACCGCTTGAGATCGTAATCACAAAACTCAAACACAATTTGGAGTTGACATTAAGTAGCTTCATAATGCACCTTATGTAATCTACATGAAAGAAATTATACTTCACAATATTTGGATGGGGTCCAATTGATTTTAGTAAACTTATTTCTCTCAGCGCAGTAGCGGGGATTCCCTCAGAGTTAGACTCATATTTAATATGTTTTATGGCGAATATATTGTTGCTTTTGTCTTTAACTTTGAATACTAAGCCATGCGCACCTTCGCCAATTTTGCATATTTCCTCGTACTAATTCATTTTAATGCTTATATTAACTATTATATAAATTAAAATAACACACACACTAAGCCATGGCAGAAGTAACAATATTTCGAGTATAGGGAGTTGATTCAAAGAAAGCAGAATTCAAGAACTATTTATAAAAGACTGGCGCAGTTGATCAGCTAACTAAGATCCTAGTCCAGCTCTATTAAGAAAATGAAAGACCTGATAAAGCTGTCGACTATATCCGCAAGTTTTTGGGTGCTTCTGGAGACGTAGATGCCGATAAGTTGCAGAAAGATTACGATAATGCGCAAGAATAGAACGAAAAATTGAAGAAACAAATCGCAGAAGTTAAGCAATAAGTATAACTGACATTATAATATAGATCGATAAGAGAAAAAAATGATGATCTCAAAGACAACTTTATATCATCTAAATTTCTGTAATGATACCAGTTTTACAATATTATTGTATATTAAATATAAAAGATATCGTATGTTCAGATATTTGGCATCAACTCAGAAATTCGCATTTGTAAGCATGTTCGCTAATTTAGGGCACAAACAAGAAACCAATGAGAGTGGCTGTGACTGGAGCAGCTGGTCAAATTTGCTACTCTTTGCTATTCAGAATTGCTAATGGAGATATGCTTGGCCGAGATCAACCTGTTATACTACACTTAATTGATATCCCTCAAGCTCAGAAAGCTTTAACTGGTGTTGCAATGGAGCTAGGTGACTGTGCTTTTCCACTTCTAAGAGGTATTGTCTGCACTGACAATTTGAAAACCGGTTCAAATTAGTTTATTTAGGTTTTACTGATGTTGAGGCTGCACTTCTCGTCGGAGCTAAGCCTCGAGGAAAAGGAATGGAGAGAGGAGATCTTTTGCAAGAAAATGCTAAGATTTTTATTCCCCAAGGAAAAGCCCTCAATGACTATGCTCATCGTGATGTCAGAACTTTAGTTGTAGGCAATCCTGCTAACACAAACTGTTTAATTGCTGCAACCCACGCTAAAAATTTGCCAAAATAAAACTTCTGCGCCATGACGAGACTAGATCACGACAGAGCAGTATGGCAAGTAGCTGAAAAAACTAATTCAACAGTAAATGACGTGAAAAAGGTAGTCGTATGGGGTAATCATTCACCTACCATGTCACCAGATTTAGAATGGGCAACTGTCAACAATAAGTCTGTTCTTGATACGGTTGGCAAGGACTGGTACAACAATAAGTTCATCCCCAGAGTCCAAAAAAGAGGTGCAGAAATTATCGATGCTAGAGGACTTTCTTCAGCTGCAAGTGCTGCTAATGCTGCCCTTTCTCATATGAGAAGCTGGTTCTGCGATCATAAAGATGATTGGGTCTCGTTCGGAGCCTGGTCGAATGGAAATAGATATGCAATTCCCGAAGGACTATACTATAGTTTCCCCGTGACTGTCAGAAGCAGAAAATGGTCTATTGTTGAAGGGCTTCCGATTTCACCTGAACAAAGAGTCAGAATGGACCATACTGCCAAATAACTGTTAGAGGAAAGAGCAGCAATTGCCAACTTATTAAAAGTTTGATTATAATCGTCTATATAATAGACTTGGTCTTTATTTAAAATAGTACATTAATAATAATATTATCAGCTGCAAGATAAGATAATCATCCTCGATCCAACCTAATAAAAATAATGCAATCATAGAAATTCGATATAAGCACTGCGATGAATTCTAAAAAATTATACACAAGCCCATCCGCAAACTACATAAGCCCAAAATCAAGATCATCAGGTGTGGATCATATATACAGCAATTTAAGTAGTGTAAATGGTAAGCCAAGAGTACGTAAAACTGATCATACTGACTAATTATATTCTGAAGTCAGCAGTAGTAGGATGACTCCTCAGATGCAAAATTATAGTAATATTAATAGCAATCCTAATGCATACTCTAGACCTGAAGGACAAGTTGATTAAGATGGGGAAAATTAGCATACTTAAAGCAGGGGATCCAAGATACATTCCAAAAATATGGCTAATCAAGGATATAATGGCAGTGGGTTCATGTATTTAAGTGAAAAATAATAATCTGTTATCTAATTAAGAGAGAGATTGAAGAATATACATCATTTTTATAGGATTAGAATCGAAGAGGAGAGAAGCAAAAATATATAAAGAAACTAAATATTCATATCGGTGATTGAATAGCTGCAGAAACATCACAATGATAAGATACTCACTCTGCAGAAAACCTTTGACGATTTAGAAGCAGAAAAGAATCAGATTTCGCTAGTCGATGAACGAATGGGATCTATCAAGAGCACTATAGAAGATGTACTAAAACAGTCACAAGAATTAAAAATGAATAACTAGAAGCTGCAAAAATAAATTCTAGAAAAGCAAGTAGCCAACAAATAAAAGGAAGCTAATCTAACCGAACTTAAGGAAGACCTTAACGGAGTCAGAGAGAAACTGGAGCAATTCTAGCGGTTAAAGTTGAAGTAAAACAAAAGGAATAAATAGCTAATATAAATGATATAAGTTGCAGGTCATAGTCATTGACATCAAGTTAGTGCAAGACATTGAAAAGAGACTGCCAATATTTTTATAGATAGTTATAATAAAATATAGAATTTAATAAAAGTAGTTTGAATAATAAATGTATTAACCAACTCCAAACTACCTTCCGCCTAATATAACTCCTCAGTCAAACACGCCAAAATGTCACGCTTTGATATTTTAAATCGTATCAACAGCATACTTCCAGCCAGTACACCCATAACCATCACTAATGCGTTACAAATGGTGGGGCTTAAATAAAAACAACAAAATCCAATAGCCGCTATCCCAGAAATAGCACATATTTTACATCAGTGTGTCAGTGCCCATGTTTCTACGATACCTGCGCGATATGAAAATATTATAAATTGAACTATGCAATAGTGTAGGGGTTGGAGTTGCTAGAGGATGTGTCAACTGGATGGTATTGCAGCAGTGGAAGGGATAAAAGTAAGAAATTATGGTCGAGTTTAAGAGTGTAAAGGGGAATGCTGTCATTTGCCAAGCTAGGGTTAGTATTAGAATTTAGGAAATTAGTAATCCTTTCTACAATAACAAACATAAAGAGGAAATCAATAATAATACAGACTTGAACACTAATAAAATATCACAACAAACTTTAATTAAAACAGTCATTCAACAACAACAACAAATATCTAGACCTAACAATCGTCCTGAACGACCATAGCCACGTCCAAGCATAAACTAGAATATAATAAATAACGAAGATTATCGTGGTCCATTAGTTCCAACCTACAATTTCATCGACTACGGTCCATAATACAACAACCCGTCATCTTTCGGGTATGAGCATTTACTGAGTTAAAACATCAACCAAAATGCAAATATTGCTCCTATTGTTACTGCCCCTAAACCCCAAATTTATTTAACTGAGTAATAAAAGAAAATACAACTATTTAGAAAATTGAATTTACCCTTTCCTGATAATTGTATCTGTCCTGAAATTGAAGGGAATAAATTTGCACGTTAAAAGCTCAGACTTAAGGAAGATATCGATTTATTTTTTAATAATAAAGCTAGTGAGTTTTCGGCAAGTAATACTGAGTAAGTGATCATATAAGTTACAGGATGGTAAGCACTTAATAGAGCTGACTAATCATTAGCTTGCAGAATATCAGTCCCTGTACTATAATCAAAATAAAATAATCAGAAAGTCTATCAAAATTAGTATAACTTGACCAAACCAAAAGGTCAACAAATTCACTTAAAAATAAACACAAATCTCTCATAAAGTGCAATAAAAGAGTATTTAAGCAAAAATTAATTGTAGATAAAAGTAGGAGATTATTATCAAGGGGCTGTTCCTCTGTGGAAAGTTATTGCCAGTAAGGGTGATATTGTCAGTATCGGCGTCAGTGATCGCAGGAATAAGAGGGATGTATTGAAGGGATATCTACATTTGAAATTGGTGATAACTCAGAAACAAGTATAAAAGATGGAATAAAATAATAATAATTCAGACATTAAGAAACCAATAAAACAGTAATAAAATAATATTAGTCCCTCAGTTCCAACCTCAATGCCAGTTAATAACTATATGTGGGTTTATGTTGGGCAATTGCATTTTCTCTAGCCACGCTATCACGAGGGAAGCAATATATTCTTAAAGCTCAAGCCCAATAAATCTCTTCCTAATCAAGATCAGCATTTATAATCCAAAACTGTATGGAACAATGTGTCTCCTTCTTTCAATTAAATATTTACTATTAATATTGGAAGTAGTATTAATAAAACTGATAAAATTACTATTGAGTTTCGGAACAGAAAGTAAACGGAAAGACTTGTTGGAAAAGCATAGTTAAGTACAAGTTAGCTTCAGAATATGCTTGAACTACCTATTGATGATAATCATGGTCGTACAGTAGCATTCATTGAACTATGCGTTGGTAAGGGGGATATATCCAATGCTACTCAGTTTATTAATACTCACATGAAAGCATTTATGCGCAAACCATAGAGAGAACATCATCAATAAGAACAGTAAATACATTAGAGAAGCTAAAAGAGTGAGAGATCACACCATTCTGAAAATGATGATCACAAATAAGCGGACTCTTCATTGCCAAATTCATCAATCCAGAGCTAGCACTAATTCCAGCCAACACCTTTACCTTCAATTCCTCCACAAATCTCCCACAATGACCCTGACCTGTCCATATTATAAGTGCATAACAAAATATTCACAGCATACGTAAAAGGCCAGCACAGTTGGCTGTAAATATATCAGAACAACCTATTAACTCTCGCATAATTCACACAGTTAGTAAAACCATTACTGCACTCAACAAAAAATAATAATAATTTAATGAAATTTAGCTCAGTCTATATGTAACCAGTCGATAGTCTCATACGCTTGGAGCAAGTTAGAGAATCATATGATTCTTTCTAAGTTTATTATAAAATTATGGTCGAGGAAAGAGATCAAGTGTTGAGCAAATTTGTAGAATAACTGCAATAGTATGGGGTCAGTATCAATTAAGTGTAAACATAAATTGATGATAAACTTATCAGAGTTGCACCTAAGAATAAATTATAGCTATTGTGGCGAGCCATTAAATAATATGTTTCATCTCACACTGCATAAAAACTAAGATATTTCTATGAACAATCAAACATCCATTAAATATGTGATGCTTTACGAAGATATGAAGTTTATTAAACTACAAATGGATAATAAGTGCCTGTGAATATACTCTCCAGACAAGTCAATATAGAAATATGTTAACTATTATAAATAGATCCGCATTCTCCAAATTTGAAGTCAGCTATAAAATAGGCAGGAGTATAACTATCGAAATTTGAACAGTTATGCATTTTTGGTGAGATTAATAAAAAATCATCAGCTCACTCAGGTATGGTGAAATCTCCAACTTTCGGTTATCTCAATACTGATCGCATGCCAGCTCCTAGATTTAACTAACATTATCAAAATAGGGCAGTTGTACTGTCTCCGTAACAGATATAAGACAATCACTCGTTATAACTGAAACTAGATAACAGATAATAATCAAAATTAAGCGGAAACATATCATAGAAATTCGGTAACCCAGGCGTATCTCCAATCCACAATCAATCCCACCCCAAAAACAACAACAATAATAAGGTACATATATAATTCATGGACACGAGCGGGTGCGTATAATAAATAGCTATCAACAGTCAAGTGTATAATATCGATCACTTAAATTTAAATAATGATCAAAATAGTATAGAACTGCAAGTTAAGAAAAGTTTCAATTATTAGGGATATGTTAAAGTGGATAACAAAGGAATACTTGAGTATTAAGGTGTAGCCGGATAATGGATCAGCTTGGTCGGTTAAGACGGGCAATACTGTGGATGTATTTTGATATCATGATTTTTATATAATACTACTATTACTATGCTTATTATACACAATATACATATTAAAATTATTAATGCATTACTCAGAATTTTTTAAACATTCAGACAATCTCTTTGAAATATACTCTCCTTTTTAACCTATTTTTATCGCCATTAGTTTAACTTATTTCATCTAGCAACATATGTCAAAAACAAATTTCAAATAATGTTCAAGACACCTTACTCAACACATTTCAATTGAGACTAATAATATAATTATTAGGCTTCTTATTGACTGGCATTCACACACATCATTCATAATTCATCAACAACAAGAGAATTTTTTAATTGATGTTTTTGTTAAAAAGCTAAATTATGAGTGTTAAGAGCGTAACTATTGTAAATTTTGATTAACAGCAATGAAACTACTAAAAAAGTATATCTGCAAGATTAATATTGAGCTTACAATTGAAAATAAATTGAAAGTTAAATAATCAGCAAATTTAACAAATTAACACTCATTTCATAATAATTTTATCTACCGTTTCTTGGGCTTACTTCCAAAGTGATTTTTCTCATCTTAAGAGTGCTATAATTTATGTCTAGTTCAAAAAATGGTAGAACCGGTTGGGGTTTTTCAATAAAATATATGAAAAATTTAATGTTGGCATCAATAACGCTGAGACTATTAATTTTATATCACTTTTGCTTATAATATATTTTTAAGAGCCTGCTAAATCTAAACAAAAATCATGGGAAATTTTTGCTCTGTGCCCACTGATGAAGGACATGTCTCAAAAATCAAAAGGAAAATTAGCATTCCAAGGCGGGAACTCAGGAATTCATTTTCTGAAGCTTCACCTACAAAAATAAATTTATCCCCCTTGAAAGAGAAAATTCAAAGAGAAAGCGCGGTGGAAGAGGAACTCACTGGATTTTAAATAATTTCAGAGCTTGGGAAAGGAGGCCAAGCTGACGTGTTTGAGATAAAATTTACCCTCTCATAGATGACCCTCAGAAAGACATCAATCGAGGCTGACAAAACATACGCTCTCAAAAGAATATACAAAAACTACTACGTGAGCAAGAGGGAATCTTTAGAACTTGGAAAATAGATCATGAGAAACCCTTCATGCCCATTTATTGTGAACGGTATTTTATCATGTGAAGACGAAATATACATGTACCATGTTATGGAGAAAGCTAACGGTGGAGACCTAACTTCATTTCTACAACCATAAACGACCAAGGGCAGTTAATTCTTGAACTTGGGAGAACAGGGCATTAAGTTTATTGTTGCGGGAGTGGTCCTAGGACTTGAGTATTTGCACAAAAATAATATAATATACTCTGATCTTAAACTGGAAAATGTACTTGTCGGCAACGATGGATACCCTCTTCTGACTGATTTTGAAATGGCTGTTAAGGGAAGGTGCGTTAAATCTAGCGGATACAGAGGATCACTCACTTATGTAGCTCCTTAAATCTTCACTCAAGAAGAAGTTGATCGAGGCATGGATATATGGGCATTGGGCGTGTTCATTTACGCCTTGGCTTATGGGTAGACTCCTTACTGCAATGAGGAAATTTCTCAAAAGTAGTATGTTTCAGAATGCCAAAAAAGATAAAACAATTACAAACTAAACACAAAAAGTATATCAAAATAGCTTTTGTGTTTAATTAATCAGCTCCTTAGAATGAACCCAAGACAAAGAATAGGCTACTGCAATTTCAGTCAAATCAAGTATCACAGTTTTTTTAAAGATTTTGACTGGTATAGATATGAAAAGAAAGAACTGTCAAGTCCATTGGTAAAAATTATTGATGGAGAAGCGCATCTGTTTAATTTTTAGAATGATATCAAATTGAAGAATAAGCCTAGTCTTAAGAAAGTACGAAAATAAAGCGCAGAAACAGCCTGCTCAGATTATCACTTTAAAAGTGAATAAATTAAATTTTGATTACTGCATTAGAGTTATTTTTGAGAAAGGCTGAAAATATATAATCAAAATCAATATAACTTATTGAAAATGGACTAATAGCACAATAGCTCAGGCGAGTAAGTGTCCTCATAATAATCCCGTGACTTGACTGAACTAAAAAAACAGATCGAACTTTCGAATGCCTAGTTATTACAACTCGCGTATAATGATGGTAATTGTCATAATAATAATAGATAAATTTCTTAACCATATCCAGTAACTGAACTCGAAGGGCGTCGCCTGTGTTTAAAAGGAGTAGCACAAAGAGGCGGTTATTTATTTTAGTTAGTGCGAAAAAATTCTGTAATATGCGGCCAGCTGTGGTAAAACTATCGACCGATCTATAATCGTTGTTATACTTCACAACCAAGCCTGTGTTAATCAGAAACTGTGGGATCTTTAAAAATCAAGCAACTATTTAGAAGCTATAATATACAATATCGAATTGTACTTTAAAATGGCAGACGAATAGAAGAAAAGTAAAAGTAGTGTGGAATAATTTTGCTCCTACGTCCATAAAAAGCAAATGTTCGCTCTGTATCATCTACAGTTTTGTGCTGTTAATTCGCAAATTCGAAAGCATGCGATTTCTCTGAGCTCAGCTAAATCAGCGATTAAAATTATGAAATAGGTCTGTCTTAATTCGCTGTAACTTAGTTAAAATTTTATATATGATGACCTTGAAGAAATGGCTTAAGCAAGAAAAAATGCAGCGATTTTAAAGTAGCTGTCCAGTTTGAACTAAAATTTATCAGTGACCGACTACCAATAATATTTCGCAGTCGTTCGCGACCTTATGTAAGCTCGCTCCAGAAATAAAAGCTCGCAATAAGATTCATACAAAAACACTCGTAATTTTTCAATTGGTAAACTAATGCAGTTGACTCCAATCACTGCATCGGACTTTGTGTATAAATTTTCAGCAAGTAATTGGATCAAACATTAAAATATTGTCACTTTGGTATTGTATTTGGGTGTTTGTTATTTTACAGTCGGTACTGAGCTTAGATTTATTTCATCTCAAAGCTGTGAATAAGGTAACGAAGTTTACAAACTTTCAGAGGATTTTTTGATCTCCGAGGTGTTCCACATTTACGCAATATTAATCGTGCTCAAGCATGTACCTGTTATAAGTATATTCTTAAACCATCTACTTACCAGTTTCAACAGTCACTACGAAATAGATTTAGAGAGAGTGTTTCTCAATGGTGGTCAACCAGATATAAAATATTCAAGATCTGATAAAAAAGATGGTGAAATAATATCGTACGCCAGCAGTCAATAACTTAACTTGCTCCAATAAAGTACAATTAAAAATCCTCCTGCTAACACAAAATCATAAATTGAAAATATAGCACCTGAGATTAAACAGATCTAAAGCCCAGAAGCGTCACCAAAACAATAAGCAAAACTCGAATCTACTAATAAGATAAATTTGCATGAAAATTAGGTCAAACACAAAGTTTTACGAGGCAAGTCTCCTAGATTAATGAATAAAAATATCATAAAATCAAAACTCAGTGGGGAGTCATTAAAATCTCAAACAGTCCTCACGATAAACAAAAATCACGATGATTTTAAGACTTAACACAGTTCAAAGAACAAGTCATCTTCACGAACAAAGAGTGATTTCATGCGCACCAAATCTCCTCGAAAGAAACAGTCTATATAAAAACTATGTATTTATACAACCAAAATAAAGAAAGATACATAAATAATTTAATTAAAACCTGCTACACACTCAAATTAGAAAAAATCGGTGAAAAAATCAAAAAGCAAATCAAAAAATAAGTCAAAAGACAAACATTTATTAACATCATAGTCCAAGTAAAAGTAAAAATAAAAGACTCAGCACCACAACATTCGTCAAAATCAAAATCTGAATCACATGGGCATTCCTTAAAATAAAGTACAAAGTCGTAAAAAAACTTAAAGTAAATAAAAAAGTAGAAATTTAATTGGACGACTTTCAAAGAAAATAGACTCACCAATCAAGTAGTTAAATATTAAAACAAAAAGTAAGCACAAGTAAATGAAACAAAAGTTCAAGATGAACAAAGTCGAAAGCGTAAAATGCTCTAAAATCTGATACAAAATTTATGATTTATACATTATTATATATACATAATGGTGTTAAATAAGCAAAAAAGCATCCGAGATGGGACTCGAACCCACAACCCTTAGATTAGAAGTCTAATGCTCTACCATTGAGCCACTCGGACAGCCTACCTAAGTGAGCTTCTA
>APMI01000336.1_pt1 | contig 20483 bp, 19 predicted proteins | sample 667938 | NCBI WGS metagenome assembly APMI01 (sample SAMN01084076, study PRJNA167559) | wastewater metagenome | biome: Wastewater | place: Denmark: Ejby Moelle, Odense | collected 2011-11-28 | reverse complement strand
GCTCTTCCGATCTATAATAAAAAGAAAAAATATCATTCACTTTGTTAGCGCGAAACATCAACTAATGATACTTCTTTGTTTTTTCACTAAATGACAACTTGATTGATTTCTCTTGATGATCTGAGTCTCCATTTCGCCAATGATGAGCTAAACTTCATCTTTTGTTTGGCTTCACAATACTCGTAGTGAACATTTTGGATGTAATTGTCAAAACATTTTTTCTTAAGCTTGTTTTTAGCTACCTGTTCCTCGATGCTTCCTACAATTTTATTTATTTTCATCAAAAAGAACTCTTTTTGATTCTTTTTCCGTAGTCCTGACTTTGGTTTTTAGACAATCTGCACTTCAGGGCGTAATTCGGTAAGAAACTGGTCAGAATCACTACATTGACTCATATTATGCATACTTTTCAATTGCTTGTTATGAGATTTCTGCTTGGATGCACTTGCTTGACTACAAACCTCATAATTTTGTTTATTTTTATATTGCTATTTTCTTTATGATTTCCAGAACGTGCTAGCTTTGTTAGCACTGGCACTAGTTTCAGGTTCATTTACACTCTTTTAATTTTGATTTCGCCGTGATAATGAAACATACTTCCGATCTTTGTTTAATATGCTCAGACTGATGCCCTTTAAACATTTATTTTTATGGCTCTAAATTGCTAATACCAGAAAAGTCAAAGCCTGTCTAAGATATAATTCCAGCTCATGTCTATCGCTAAGTGAAAACCTAATTTAATAGTTTCTCGAATCATGCATTTTTTATAATTTTCGACAACTAGCCTCATTTTTTGGAAATTTTATATCACTTTTATACTTAAACAATTTGTTATTTTAACTATTTAAAATGTATTAAGGTTGATGGCCATTTATTTTAACAGCAACTGAAATCTAGCTCAAAAATTCCCTTACTCTTGCAGCCTCTTCCTTTAAGCTTTTCTTAAAAATCGCCCCATACTCAATCGCAATTTTTTATTGCAATAAATTAAGTCTCTAGCTGAATTCAGAATATTCTGTAAAATACTTTTGGTGTTCTAAAAATAAGGAATATTGCTGATTAGCCTATACACTTTAGTTTCGCAATTGGCAATACTCGCAGAATAACTGTGTAACTTTCTTAGTAACGTGCTCGAACACCAGCTCGAAATCAATATAGTTCTGCAGCTATGAGAAAATTTTTAACCCTCTCCTTACTTTTTGGAACTTATTTTGAGACTCAAGCTTTCGTTTTGCATAAAGCTTATTGAAAATAGAGAGCTAGCCTTCGTGAAGAAACCCTTTTTCTTTAGACTCAAGAGCTTCCCTCACAATTTACTTGAGAGTTTAAGCTGTAGTTTTTGGATTAATGAACATAAAATTCTATATGAATCTAATTTAGAACAATCATTATTTACTAATTCAATAAAATTGAAAATGTATCAAGCAGCAAGGTGTCTTCCAGAAATTAATGACATTCACTCTTATATTCGTTTCAAGGCTTTAACAAAATCTGCAGTAAAGTTCCTTAAGTAATTTTAATTCATTTAAGAAAATTGTCTCCAAAGTAATTATTCTCTCTGTTGATTGTTATTTTAGTCCTCTGCTATAGATTTAGAAGGATCATTCGAGCAGTATTTTTCAATCTTTTGTATCATTTTATTTTCGGTACCTTTCATTGATGCATTCTAATTAATTTCAATAAAAGAATGAGTATTTGTGCCTAGAATAAAACTCATAATTTAGGGATCGCTTTCATCAGGTTGAAAGCAATAGCGTATGTATTCGGGATTGGTATTTATTTGGTTGCGATACTGTAGCAAGTCGTTGAATTTACTCAATTTGTCTACTTCTAATAATTCTGACATCAAAATCGCCTCCTCTTGCTGTAGCTATTGTAAGTTTCTACAACAGGCAATCAGATTATTGATACACTTCTGCAGTTGCTGATTATTTATTAGCGAATGTACTGAGCTGTCTGTCATCTGCAGCTATTAATCCACCAGTTAATAAATATGCGGTATTATTAATAATGGTTGTTAACAGAAAGAATCAAGGAATGTTGACGAGGTCTTCTATTGGCACGGGGAACCCAGGTAACACTTGGTTTAGGTTCTCGGTTTTCTTCTCCCCCGAGTACAGCTCCAGCACTATTTTCTGCGTCATCTTGTCCTTCACCAGCTCGATTTTGTCTCCGGGCTTCAGGAAAGACTGCTAGATCCTCTGGAAGGTCTTGAGTGTGATGCATTCAATGTTGTAGTTTTCATACTTGCGGTACAAGTCATTAATGAGATTGTAGAATTCCTTACTGAGGTCCTTAGATAGCGTGAATCTTTTGTTGAGCTTACGACCGCAGTTCACGTTATTATCTTTAGAGTAATTGAACTCAATGTTCATGTAAAGTTCGACTAATTTTTTCATTTCGATTTCAAAGTGTCCGTTGTCCAATTTTGCAATTCTGAAATATTCGACACGGATGTTGACATCAGGTAGAGCATCATAGTCTCTTTTGTTAAGATTGCCTAATCGTACCCATTTGTTGACTAACCCAAGTGGAGCGTCTTCGTTTTATTCCTCATACTCTTTCAGCTTGTTATAATAGTAGATTTTCCGAGCCTCATCCATCATCTGTTTGTTGGTCATGCGGCACCCCTGCACTGTGTCGTAAATGTACAGCACAATAAAACCGATGTTGAAGAAGAAGACCATGCCGAAACCAACCCAACCGAAGCGGTAAAACATCTGAATGGAGTACACGAGAGTGGCATCGTTGTTCTGCATAATTTCTTGCACCAGGAAACCTTGAATTAGCACACAGATGAAGAACATTTCAAGGGCGCACTCGAGGACCAGTCGGTATATATTCCTCCAACGCTTGTAAAAAGGCCAAATGGCACAGAACCGAGCGATTTATAGACCCTGAAGCAAGATGAGAACTCCTGCTTGCGCGTGTGTGGTATGGTAGAAGATGGGTAGCGAAATTATCATCATAAGTTTTTTATAGTACGACATTATGTGATAATTGTATGGCCGGAACCAGTGCTTTGGGCTCCACGGTTACTTTAACTAAATTAAGGTACAGTTACGTCATATTATTGGAAGCGGATGTTTTTTAGCAGACTGCCATATCGGATGGCGAGGTAGTCATATTTTTAGTTGCCGATCATTGCAACCGGATATTTGATCATGTCATGATAGATGTAGAGCTCGTATATCAGGAAATAGATATTAACTATGATGCAGAAGCTCAGTGAAAGCCAACGTTCTAATGAACTGGAGCTGAAGTACAGCCACTCCATAATAGTAGATAGCATGATGTACATTATCGAGATCTCGTGAGCCTTATGTACTAATGTGTAGAATTTACCCATATGTTTTTTGAACAGTAGTGGTTTATGTTTATTCAGGCAGTAACCTAGTACCACTAATAACCAGCATATCACCACCAGCACAATAACTGGGTACGTGTCAAAAATGAAGAAACTTGTGTGGCCCGTACGTGCAAATCTCCATTCAATTGAGTTAGTATCAAATAAAGCACGCCTGTTCTGCAGCAACCGAGAATTTTTGACAAGTTCAGAAACTGGAGGCACTACCACGTATTTGGTTTTATTGGAGTTCTTTTACCAAGCAGGCACGTCAAAAAATACAAAGATTGCCCAAAATCGAACACCTTCATATAGGTTTTGAGAGGGGATATTGTTGACCAACACTGAACAAGAAGTAATCTGTGCCCCTGCAAATAGGAACATGAATAATCCTGACTTCTTCAGCTCCTGAATATAAGGCTTGGTGGTGATGTCAGCTATGGCGTTCGACATATTGGATAACCCATTAATGATGGCCTTCTCGCCCTCGGTCATGTCTGGTGCTTTGATTACAAACCAGATTACTTAATTTTGCACGCCGTAGTCTATAGTCTTAAAGGGCCGCCCATTTTGCGAATTATGCACTATGCTGGGCAAGTCCATGGTCGTGCACTTAACCGTCGCATTGTAAAGGAAGATAAATCCCTTGGGCTCCATTATTATGCGATAACTCCGAGGACTTAAGATATGGTACGAAAAAGCAAACATGTTTAGGGTGTATAAATCACTATCTATTGTGAAGGTCTGGAAGGTCTCATATGGGAAACTGGTGTAGTCTAGGTCTTCTGTGAATTGCATATCCACGTGAATCTGGCTGTTTGTGGAGTCAGGGAAGTACATAGTCATAGTCAGTCCCACACACCAGATGTCGCACAATAGACAAGTCCATGTGGAGTTGTCTGGGAAATAGCTGGTCGGACACGTGGTACCACAGGTCGTGCCATCTAGCCAGTAGTTAGGATTGCAAACGGTACAAGGAGTGGGATTACCAGCGCAGACCAGGCAGGAAACATCGCAAGGCTGGCAAGTGTTGATTGTACCGCCGGCGGTGTCCGCGTAATAATTGTTGGGGCAAGCTCGTAGACAACTCGTACCAAGGAGGTAAGCGGTGTAGACCCCCGTTAGGGTACATGAACTACAGTTGGTGCTCGTGTCAGAACAAAGGATGCAGAAGGGGGAACAATTTGTGCAGTTTGTGTTGTTGTTACTTATGAAAGTGCCGTCAGGGCAAGGGTTGTAGCAGGTGTAACTATTCCAGGCATAACCTACTAACTTATCGCACTCGAAACAGTAAGTTGGAGTCGTACGGCAACTGATGCAGGAAGGATCACAAAAGTAGCACGTACGATCTGTGTAGTTAGCATACATGCCCACAGGACACGATGTCACGCAGGACTAATTAGTGCTTAAGTAGAAGGAAGCGTATGGGCCAAAAGATTTGCAGACTGAGCAGATGGTAGCCGATTAAAAGCACACCACGCACTTTAGGTCGCACAAAACGCAGTTCATATTGTCCATCATCATGCCGTAGCCAGGCATACACGTTTAGTTGCAGGTTGTGCCAGATAGTAACATTGGAGTGTTCTGCTAGCATTCATAACATTGGGTAATCAAGGAACCAAAGCAAGAAGTGCAGGCTACGTTACAGGTCTTCACCAGGACAACTAGCTCCTTCACTCCCCACTTTGACCCCGTGTTGTTAGTGGTGATAGAAACTGTGTATGATGCCATCGTCGCACTATAATTGTATGTCTTATCGAAGCGTACATAGTCATCCCAATCATTACCACAAGTCTTCTCACTGGTTTGCCTGCTTTTGCATGACACAGATTGCACCAAGCTCGTATTGCTGTTGATCGTAACTTTGATAGTATCGCTGTCCTGCCAGTTGTCAATCAAGATCATCCAGAAAATGATTCTAATTTGAAAGAAAGGCACCTGTGGTCCATCCGGATCAGTATAAGTCACCACGTCATTTCCTGTCATCTTGCCTGTGTAAGTGTAGGCCCAGTTGGATCCTCCGGATTGAGGTCCACATGTAGCAGTGCTTCCAACATCTAGAGAGATGTTCCCTATGCCCGTATCAGCAGAAGTGTCCACAAATGCCCAGCCTGTTGAGGGCAAAACTTCACATGCGTTGGTTGTAGAGTTCCATGTCCATGGGCTTTGGCACTGGTTAGCATTGCACGCAGCGTAGTTCTGGCTGCTGCACTGCTATTTGGAGCAAATAACTGAACAAAATTTGTTCCAGGTTTAGACATAATGAGCTAGATAGAAAAGAGTCAACAAAATGAATGATGTGTTGGCCATATTCAGCTTGTTCTCGTAATAGACAATTATAAAATATATAATTCATTAGCTAAGTTTTTCTCTTGTTGAATCGTACTATAATTTTTACTTGTCACAGTCCTAAGATTAATTTTTCTTCAAGTTATTCATAAACTAGTTGAGATAAAGTGTTGAACAATAACATTGAAGTTTGCTGAATAGCCAAAATGATTGAAATTAAATTAATAATCAAAATATACATCCATCCAGGTATCGGAATGATCAAAAAATGGTGTCAACAAAATTCACCAAACTTTACAAATTTTTAGTATTTCGCGTGCATCTGATAGTAAGCGAAGGGCACATAGGCACCCAAGCTCACTACAAGCACCAGTAGAAGGAGAAGAACGAATAGGTCTCGTATCTGATATTTAGCTGCTAAATAGACCATGAACTCTACACTAATCAATATTATACCTTTAACAACAGCTGAGCTCAGTACAGAACAGCCCAGATATAGTAGCAATCGAAACCAGGCAAGTTCTTAGTAAGAATTGTTAAGGGCAGAAATAGTTAGAGCTACTAAAGAAGAAGATAGGATGAGCGGTGGCGTTGTGCTTGATGCGGCTGCTGACTCAATCTAACAGCTCAGCCAAATTGGAATCAAAATAGGAGCTCCTCCGATCCCCAGAGTGGCGCCTAACAGTCCTGCAACGAATCCACCAGCTAAAAATTTCCGCTTGCTCTTCTCCAGTTGAGACTGTTCTTATAAATATTAATTCTCACTAGTGATGTTCATCTTTTTAGAAAGATTAAGGCTTACAAAGATGGAAAAAAGAATATAGGCGAGATCGAATAGCAGACCCCAACTACTACATTGACTAAGCCCCAAAATGGATTCGAACTGAGACCCTCCCCTGACCATCCATACAGTGACAGTAAGTGCATAGTATCCCATCATTAAGACAATCGTGTAGATTAATTTAAATCTTTAAATATGCTTTGGACTTTACGGAGAAATTTCTTATTCTGTGTTTTTATGCTATGATAGTTTGTTTACCTGCTCTATATCTATTTTGCGTTAAGACAGTTCCTCCGTGCTCAGCTTAGGCACATATTGTTGCTTCTGTCTTTGTTTGGCTCGTGTCTAAATGAGAATGCGACCCACACTATACACTAGATATGTCAGCAGGCAAGTGAATAGAATAGCTACCAACAATTACGAAATATAGTTTTTCAGCAGACTCTAAGATTATGTATTCTATACGCCAAGTAGCGCTCCTGAGTTCATAATAGGCAATGTTATGATGACTAAGTCTAAATTGACCCACGAGCGTCCAGTACTGGCATTCACTCTTTTGGAGTTGCTCCAGATTGAAGCAATAGAGCCTCCCACCAGAAATATGTAGGTGATGGCGATGCTTGACTTGGCTTCGTAGACCATCATGAGGCACAGATTGATGATGGGTCCTCCTCCGACACCAGCTGTCTATCATACTTCGAGAAGCACCTGCGAAACACCGATGAAAAGCGATATTAGAACCAGGCTAATGACTTCAGTGACGGACATGTTTATGGATTATTAATTTAGTATTTATATTGGCGTAATCACTGATGATATTTTTGCAACTGTGAGTTAAAATAAAAGGGCAGTTTGACCTATTCCATGCGCATTATAATATAATTGATGGACAGGTAGAAAAAGGAATCGTAATTGCTGGCTACTCTGTCTTAAATCCTTAAGCTATACCAGAAATATTTACTCTACTCACTCCGGCCCGACCTTGCTGGTGATCGTAGGCTAGGCTTAGTAGAGAATATAAAAGAAAGAGCGAAGGCTGTGGCTGATCGATATACAGACAAACGCATAGATGCCAGTGAGTGCGGACACAAGTACATCTACCATGTATGAAGGCTACTTAGTCGTTTCCTAACTAGACTCAACGAGAAAGCAAAAGCGTACATCGACCAATATGATGCAGACAGCTTACCCAGTATACTCAGACAGAATGCTCAACTATTATCGAGTGTTAGTAATAGCTTGTTTATTCCTGAGTTCTTACCTCAGCTCTTTAATTATGAACAACCTACCCAACTGAACAGGACTATATATTATCGTTAACGAAAGTCAGCACCTGATGCAGATAAAATACCGATCATCAACACTCAAGCACTCAACAATGAAGTCCGACTGGGGTGCCCTCCAGTAAAGGAAGCTGTTTGCTTTGTGCAACCTATCAAGGTTTAAAATAACCCGAAACCACAATAAAAAATATTAGAAATGTCATCGTTGTTGTCAATGTTGCCAATGCTGGAAATCGATGAAAGGTAACTGCGACGGAAATTCGGAATGTTAGAAGGCTTTGCGTTAAATTTAATACAGTCTAACCAGTGTATAAGTTCTATTCACTATTGCTACACAAAGATAGATTAAGTAATAGAACCTAAGCAGATGAAAGCCTGCACTTGCAGAAACACAGCTGAAATGATCACGAGCAGTCCAACATTTAATCAGCTCTACACTGAAGCACTCGAGAGAAATAAAAACATTTATGCTATCATTAAATAGCACGAAGCATACCACTAACGATTTGTTAAAAAATATAACACTAGATCTCTCAGATAGAAGCAGCGGGATACAGTTGCAGTAAAGCGCATAGATACTGTAAAAGATAGTATCGGATTTAGAATGTAAAATAACCAAATAAATACTGATAGTAGATAGAAAATTACTTACAAAGTGCAAATATAAAACAAATTAAGGCCAAATAATATTAGAACAAAAATGAGAGCTTCTATCGTACACACCATTAACTGTTCAATAAAGACTGTGGACTCCACCCTGCACGATCTTGAATAAAGTATAAAAGATGATGTTTCTAAAGATCGCTGCAACAGTCAGAATAATCCAAGTTTTCCATAGCTTAAAATGGCAAAAGGGCAAAAATCTGAATCTTTAAGCATATCAGAGACAAACGCATTTCACATATAGCCAGTAAAAACTCAATTGCAGGCTCGCAAATCAGATGGTTAATCAAAATCAATCAAGAAATCAAGTTTATTGCCAATTAAGAAGCACGAAATCTTAATTAAAAGCAAGGCGATTGAGAGTATGAGTTGTCTAGCGAGTCGAGGAAAATAAAGAACACTAAACAGTGAGCTGCAATTATACTCAGAAATGAATTCAAAATTTTTATCGCTAGACCATGAATCTACATAAGCCAAATGTGGACACTCTGGGAATAGTCTCAAAAGCAAGTAAACTCTCAGTAAGCTTCTGCAGAAAGTTAATAGCAGTCTTAGCGTTACATAGTCAAACCCAAGTGGCAGTATGTTGTATTTGAGCAAGATCCAATTACATAGGACAGATAAAACTGACATTTACTCGGATAGCAACTGCAAAATAAAGTTCAACTCAGTTGCCGCCGAGACTAAAGAAACTAGAAAATCACCTCTTTACAAACAGGAGCTCATGCAGAAGCGAGCTAAAATAGAGGCTTTCTATAATAAAATTAGGCCCTCACAGCTGGGCATGTTGCGATCACATATACAGTTTCCAAAACCCTAATAATGCTAACCTCCATCCTTTTTGATGGCTTGTAGGAGTTATCAGCGAGTTAACCAAGAAAATATGTCAATAGTGAACCCTAACTCTCATGAAACTTCCAATGAATGAGGGCTTCTTTATTTAATAATATTTTTGTCTTTATTTTCATAATATTAATCAGCAGTATCACGGAAACTTATTTTTTATTCTGGTAAGCATTTCTCTGTACCTATTCCTCAATTGTGTAGATTTGAGATCGTATTAATGTTCATACTATTTCCAACTAGGTTAATCATGTTTAAAATCGACTAAAGTGAGGTTACTTCTGCTGGCTTCTAGCTTAATTTAGTCTTCTAAGCTAGCATATCGATCAGTAAGCCTCGCTAAATAGGTATCTGGTATATCCGGTTTCTAGACAATAATATCCCTCATAACTGGGCTTAAGTTAGATTTTATGTGAGTCTTAGTGTCGTACATGGACTCGATATATCGGTAACGATCTGAACACTCATGACAATCATTGTTTCTCTGTTTACTCTTTTTACTGTATAATTTAGCACTTATGTTTGAGTAACTTTTAGCTTTATTTATGCTCCTACTCTTTATTTTATTAACTTATCTTTGTAAGTCAGAGTTAGTTGTCTCCTTTACTACTTGACCGGGTAACTGTTGATGTGGGACTGCAGCTGTTGAAGTGTGCCTAATATAGTAATAAAGCTCATAAATATTCAGCAATATGCAATCAATACTTTACTTGAGTTTAGTATGACGACTGTTTACTAGTGATAAAGAACCTAAATGATAATTTGCTTTTCGTATTCTGCACTTCCTATACTATTACTGACTCGATTGAAAAGCAGGACTAATTGCTTGATCATGTTTTATATTTTAGGGATCACATGATATTTAATATCGAAATAAGTCCTGTCTGTTTGCACTCAGCTGTTACTAAATTGCAAATATTGGTATTCTCACTTTATTATAATTATTTGCTAAGTACTCTGATGCAGTCCTCACACGATATAAGTATTATCGGGGTGAGACTATTTGATTTGAGTTTCCTAAACATTTGTTTCCAATTGTAATTTCATTAATGAAATACCACTTCTTAGCGCTGCTTTCATTGTTACTGTTGCGATTTTCGACTGTCTCTTAATTATTATTTATTTTTATTTGAATTTGGGGTCCCTTTCGGAAAGAACTATATAGTAGCACTTCGCTATTTTTTGTAGTTATTCTCTAATTTACTGAATGTACTATTTTCGTTTATTCTAAAGTCACTACTGATTTCACTTTGAATCCCTACTCTGCTGCCTATTAACATTTGAGTAAATTTCTTATTTCACCTATAAATTGTTTAAAGGAATTAGTTTTATTCTAATAAGTTCTACTTGAATACTAATGATGCTCTTCATTCTTAACTTTCTAATAGTGCAGAAATTTAAACTGACGCTTACTATTAATTTATGTATTAGGTTGTATAGATTAAGTTTTAATAAAGTGTTAAGTTGTCGATGATATTGAGTCTTGTACTTTCACCGTCCAGTTGAATTTATCAGTTTATTTTTATTATTTCGCTCCTACGATAAAACATTGTTTCATTTGATCCTTTGTTTTTTCAGTTGTCCCAATCCAGCTTAATTAGGTGATGTCCATACTGCGTTATAGGGACAACTAAATTCGTAGTATTCCCAGATCAGCAGTGATAACATATGCGAAATTTCCACTAAGCTAGTCGCGTGACCAGTTAGCGATGACCCAGAATGCGCAGTCCAGCATAAGTATGCCAGGTCCATCCTTTAATCTTCGGCAATCTTAATTATGCTAATCATCGAATTCATTTTGCTAATGCTCACTTTTATTGTTGAGTTGTTTCTTGACGTGTGCAACTCTGCCGTAGTACACAGAATCCCGATATGTAATCGTGCCCCAACTGAAACACATTTTGGTTTATTATTTGTGCATATTACCATATCCATTGTTCTAAACTTAAGCGTGCTAATTTAACTTCAGTGCTGTCTTTTCAGCTGTAGAAGCAGTTGGTTGTATTTGTATTTCAGCTGACGGCTTAACCTTAGGTTAAGGAGATCGAGTGAACCTATCGCTGTGTTGCGGACCCTCGTAACTGACTCTTTGAGGTCTCATTTGGAGTGTGATCTCCTGTTATATTTATTAATACTAACAAAGTTAGTAATATCTTAGATGAACAATATTTTGCTATAATAAAGCCTCGCTTTCATTTGAGAGAGAACAAGGACTATTTATAATTATATATTTCTTAAGCACCACTGGAATTGAACATGTAAGCCATAGCCAGCAATCTCACAGCTGACCACCTAAAGCTGATGCTTACGCTGATCCTTGCCGTCCTATCTCTAGTTAAGTTGGCCGAAATAAGAGATCATAGGACTGGCATCAAGGCACAAACTCACCTGCATTCCAGCTAGACTGAGATCGATCTACAGAAAACACAGAATAAAAGCACAAGTCAAAATCCAAGTCAACAAAATAATAAGGTAAAACTATAGAACGAGACAATGTTTAACAACAAAGGTCTAACATCACAAAAAAGCTAGCAACCAATTTGTGAGCATTAAAGTAAAACATGCAGATCACAGATGGAGACTAGATAGTAATAGATGACTATTTGTTAATACCTAAATCGTGCATTCAAGTCTAAAGCACAGTAATAAAAACGTCCGTTATTTCCCACTCATCTGATGCGTAGTGAGAAAATCCATAATAATTCTAACAAATAAACAAGTTCTTGCTCTTTTGTCTAAAAAACCATAAATAATACACGAGCTGAAGATTATGAAATGGTGGATTAGCGAGAGTGCCAGATAGCGACTCCCAAAGAGAAAAGACAGTTTTAATAATACAATCAATGCGAAAAAACAATGACATCTCAGAAAATTAATAATAGTTGTCAATTAACAAACAAATGTATTGATCTAGTTTTTGGACAAACTCCCTAAATCCAAGCAGTGGTTGGCTTTAAGAAAGACAAGAAAATAAAGAAAAAGAATAATGAAAGGAAGTTAAAAATCATGAATTTAATGGGAGTAACAAACAAGTATAATACTCTCGTTAATTTCCGTATTCTGAATAAAGCTAAAAACAGACTAAAGTGAGAAGCCATTAGCAATAGTTATATATGCTTGAGTATCGTATTTGATTATGATTGAAAATGAGCCTTAATGATGAGGGCATTATATAATATTATCAACAACATGAACAAGTACGAGGAGGACCAGGGCGAGGACGAGTTCGCTAACGAGAAAGTTATCATCGGTTTGGTGGCAGGTCGTGGTAGAAAGCACTCCACTCAAGTAAAAAACATCCCTTCAGTGTTTGATCTTGATCGCATCTTCAAATACTGGCGAAAGGTAAGCAGTATGTTTATATAGCAACTTAAATGCGGTGGCTCCATTAAAGAGGAATAATCAACCAAAAGTAAATAGAATAAGGAGGACAAAAAGTACTTCATATAACTGCATGGCGACCATCGAGACTGGGTTGAAGACTTTATTATATACATGGGCATCATGACCAAGGAAAACATTAGAACACAAGGTAAAGCTTATAAATGATCATTCTCATAATTTCGACTGTTTACACACTATTTTCCTGAAATTTTGTAATTCTGCACCTTAGTACCTTAGTATAATATATAATTCTATAAAATTCGTCTAATTATTAGATTTGAGTAGATTATACTTTGTAACATATCCTCAAATATAATAACTTCACAGTATGTTCAGCATTAATTAAATAAATGTTTAGTCTATTTGATGCATTTTGTTTATAGTAAATTTCTATTATTTTGCATATCATCGTTAGTAATTCACAAATAAGTTTAATATCTAGAATGTTGGCAGTCGCACTGAAATTAACAAATAGATACTTGTCAAGCAAGACTAAAATTGCAATAAACAGCATCCCGAACTTGAAAGATTTCATAAATAAGCAATCATCAGTATCTTCGCCCCTGAGTGACTAAAAATTCGGAGTGCCTTCCTTCCACATATAGACTTACGGGTGCCAAATGAACGAAAGCGATTCTGAAATTGTACGATCGCTGTTACGAGCCAAGTATAACGAGACTGAGAAGTCAGATGCAGACATCGTGCTGATTAATACATGCGCAATCAGAGAAGCAGCATAGTAAAAAATATACCATCGCATCAACGAACTCAAGAGGACAAAAGTTATTGGCATACTCGGTTGCATGGCTGAGCGTCTCAAGGAGAAAATGTTCGCCAAAGGAGTCGATATTGTCTGTGGTCCAGATTCATATAGAGATTTACCCAGATTAATCGAACTTGCTATCGGCAATGAGAAGAGTATTAATGTGCAACTCAGTGCAGAATAAACATATGCAGACGTAACTCCAGTTCGTAAAAATCCAGATAATGTCTCTGCTTTTCTGTCCATCATGAGAGGATGCAATAATATGTGCGCTTTTTGTATTGTGCCATGGGTTAGAGGTCGAGAGAGAAGCAGAGATCTCGACACAGTTATGAAATAAATTTAAGGATTAAGTCAACAGAACGTAAAATAAATTACTTTTCTGGGTCAAAATGTTAATAGTTACCATGATACATCGAAGGCTGATTTTCAGTCTGAGCACAAAAACACAGAGGGTTTCAAGTAAACTTTCAAGCTTAGGAACTTGCCAGGTTACCGATTTGAGCATTTGCTTGAGCAAGCTGCAAAGACATTTCCAAATATAAGATTTAGATTTACTTCACCTCATCCGAAGGACTTCCCCGAAAACTTGTTAGAGACCATAGCAAAGTATAACAACATTAGCAATCACATTCACTTGCCAGCCCAGAGCGGTAGCACGTTCATCTTATAAAAAATGAGAAGAAATCATTCAAGATAGTCTTACTTGAGCTTGGTAGACAGAATTCGAAGTATCATCCCTAACGTGGGACTTACAACTGATCTTATCTGCGGGTTTTGCGGATAGACTGAAGAGCACTTCTCATAAGTAAGCATCCATTAATTTAGACTCTCTCGCTGATCGAGCAAGTCAAGTACGATAATTCTTTCCTGTTTGCATATTCCATGAGATAGAAAACACATGCCCACCGCAACTATGTGGACGACGTGCCTGAAGAAATCAAGAAATAGAGGTTAGTGCGGATGGTACAGCACTTTTAGAAAGATCTTGCATCTACTTATAGCAAGTAACTTGGAAAATAGCACCTTCTCCTAGTGGAAAAAACCTCAAAAAGAGATCAAGGAGTCTTAGTGGGCAAAACTGACAATTTTAAAAAAGGATACATTAAAAAAGATCAGTTATTGCCAGTTCTATCAAAAGGAACAGTAAAATAGTATAGAGAAGCCAAACCTGGCGATTTCGTCATAGCTAAAGTTGTCTAAACAAAGTCAAGGTCATTAAAATGTGAGAGCATCGGTATTGCTGATCAAATTAACGATTACTATAACTACTCTGAAACTGTTAAGAAAATAAAAGATAAATTGAGGCAAGATTCATAGTTAAATGTACAAATTTGATGTTGATATTTATTTTAATTTTAGTAAAATTTACAATCACATCATTTTCTTTCTTTTAAGACACATCTCCATGTGTTTTACAATGTTAAATTATATTTTGCTTGAATATTCGAACTCAGAGGGTTAGTCTTTGGTTTTAAGGTTAGGATTCATTACAATCTTAACCCACTGTTTGTTATTCAAGATATTTCCGACCACCATGTCTATGTTGTATTTGTCTATTGCAAACTAAATTCGTTCATTTACTTTTTGAGAGTCAGTCTCGAGCTTGAATGATATTGTTAAGTGTTTCTGGCTCACTAGACTGCCTAGAATCTTAGGCGAGTTTCTAAAATTGAGCTGCAGATTTTATTTTGTGTGGATTTTGTGAATGGAAACATACTAGGGAATAAAGTCGGAAACTGCCGCACATAATATTAATGCAGAACCTTGTGGAAGGATTTGTTTGAGTCCGCTTACACCTAACAAATAAAAGTATATTGTTTTGAACGGGAGCAACAGAAGGTATTAGGAATGAGCCTTTAGCTTATTTTTGGCAACAATAAAATTTTAAATTTCCTTATCGTCTTCCGCTAAAGACAGTGAAGAGACTGTCATGTTTGACATGTAGGGTAAAAAACTACTGTCTCTGTAAAAGAATATTAAAGGATAGCCTTCCTATAGAATTTACTGGGCAAGAATTGATCCTCTTTGGCCTGTGGAGAAATTTTAAATCATTCGTACTGTATTTTTCTATAAAGGCACCGATGTTCCACCAGAAGTCAGTAAGATGACACTTTTTGAATCTTGATAGATATAATTTTACTTTTTTGCTTATGCTTGTCTACAAATTGTCGAGCTTTATCGTAATACTCGTTTAAGATCAATTTTTAGGCTTCAGTAGTTCGATCTCGTAGGAGCTATCCATCGCTTTTAGATAGACTAGCCTATGATGGAGTGTGATTCATTTGTGAGCTTTATTATAATACTAGCCTGAGCTCATTATATATAAAAATTTGTCAAAATTTGTCTAATTACATCATATGACATAAATTATCATATGAATTGTAGAAAGATAATCTTCGTAAATTAGCATAGTTTAATTAGTATTGAATATTGTTTAATAATTGGTGATATTACATTAAGTAATTCAAGTTAAGTAAATCAGAATTTGTAATAAATATAATCGATATTAAATTAGAGCATTATAGGAGTAACCAAAATAAGACTACTCATGTTAATATAGACTGACTTGTTATCTTCCAATCAAGAGTTAGCATTAATTAAATAGCCATAAAAGAGATGCAGAACAAGGATTTAAATGAAAGAAAAGCAATTAATTCATTGCGGTTCTAACTCAATTAGAGAGATATATCCCATGTCAAACAACACGTACATCATAAGCTATGAGGATAAAGTTGTTCACATTGATGCTTAAAGTAACATACTTAGTCAAAAATACTTCAAGTCGAGAATGTTGATACCGATTGGCCAAGATGAAGTCATCTTATCCAAATATAATTTAGATAGAGAGTTATTTTTGTTCACATGGAACCTCCAGACTGGTGAATGTAGTCATTACACGCACTAATGCCAATGGGACTCATCCACAGTAGATATCTACTTTTTTTGGGGTACTAATACGATATGCATAATCTAAAAGAAATTCATAACCTCAAGTCTACATTGCTATAATTCACAAGAGAACTGTTTTATTAAGTAGGATGTCTAGAATCTGCACCAGGTCAAACTATCATACTACATGAGCAAATGGATGGGACTGTCAGGACTTATTTCAACCAAATATTTTAATGCTCGGTAATAGGATTCTGCACTTGACTTGGGACTTTTTAAACTCGATGATCATTCTAAAGTTGCTATAGTTGATAAAAATAGTCGGTATGACAATACTATTTTCATTCGAGAAATAAGCATGTTCTAAAAAGTTTGGAAATCATTTAATGTAAATTTGCCTCCATACCAAAGCAATTTATTTCATATGCATGTTGAAGATGTGTGCGAAATAACCCCTGATTTACTTTATCTCAAGATTTGGGAAAAGGTGAGTAAGGATAGCTTTTTATTTTCGAGAAAAATTACACAATCTAAAACGATCTCATATAAAGTTAAAAAAGTATATCTCTGATATGGAATCGAAATAGAGAAACTTTAAGTAAGCTATTGGACACAGAAGATATACACTCAGTTCAGTTTATCTAAAATTTGAGACCAGTTAAAAAATAGAAGATAATATACTAAAAATCATTTCAAGCAAGGGCCCAATTACGATATCCAGAGTTGGAAAGAATATGCAATAGAGTGTCAATTCGTATTTACTATATAGATAACAACAGTCTGTAAATTGTTGCGGCGTATGAGAACAAAGATAAATCTTTTTATCCTAATCATAGCCCAAACTGTGAATTGAGGGTGAAAGTGCAGGAATAGGGAACGGTCTGCTAAATTTTGTATACAAGTTTGCATTTTGATGCTCCTATTTGTGCGACTCATTTTCTGAAGTATCTCATTGGCAAATAGATAGATGAAGATTTGCTGACCACAGTTGGGCAACTTCTAGAAACTAATCATTGAATCATAGTTTACTACCTGATTAATAATTAAATTAATAATTTCAAAATCATTTATGCTGGTGAGTACCCAATAGTTCTATCTATTTGATGCGGTTAAGTTTGCAAACTTTATCGAATTTGTTACCATTAATACTGCCAAGTGCGATAACCGATCCGCTTCCTATACAGATGTCCACAATACTGGTATCGTAAGTCTCGTATAAATTGTCCTGCAATATAAGTTTCGTCTGCGTTAGTCAACAGTTACATTTGTTTTAGCTAAAATTTTACATGTTTTTAACACGTTAGAGAGAGTCTTAATTTAAAACATTCGAATTTGATAGTAGTCTAAATGGAATTTATTAGCGTTAGCTTGATTAATCTGCTCTTGACTCAAATCTGGGTGAGTGTCAACAGTTGCTGCAATGCTTAAGTTTGAAAGCGATGTTTTTATTTTTTATTATGAAAATGGGCTTGCTGTAACTGGAATCAACTTCTAATTCCTTGATCCTATTTTAATATGCTTCAAAGACTATGTTTATGTTAATTTTGTCTACATTTATTCAAGATTACTTTTAATTTCTTCCAGGCTTGAAGCTAAGTTGCAGCCAGTGGATCTTATAAGTAAGAAATTACAGGTTTGTCAACGCATAATTTAATTAGATAGTCAATCATCTGATCGTTGTCAAAAGGTGTTTTAGGATTTTCTAGCTCATACTTCTTAGCATCTGGTAAGTATAGTGTATCAGCAGCCCAAGAGAGTCCAATTGAAAACTGATCTTTAGCATTGACAATGTTGATAGCTTACTATACAATTTTGAGGTTGTCAAGTATGGTGTCGACTGGACAGACAAAAGTACCATCAGGACTAAACTTGAGTGCAGCTTCTCCTCCTTTACCACCTACAATTGATTTCCGGACTGCAGTCAAAATAACCTGTGCGAGTGAGTAATCTTTGCATTAAGTTTTGGAAACAATCATATATTTGAACACTTTACACTTGGAACCTATTGCCTTGCCTCCCTGTAGACAGTTTACTATTAATGTAGGATTTGTATTTAGAGTACTCTTATTTTAAGCTATCCCCGAAATAATTTAATATAGTGATTTGTTTAAGATGTGAGCCTGAATTTTTGGAATGCTGTAGCTCAATGTATTGACACAATGCAGCCAATTCCCTCCCTTTTATGTTATTAAGGTCTACAAGATGCGATCAATCTCTTGCTGGCTACTGCACTTATATCCTTTAATGAGCTAGAAAGCTTCGACAATTTGGGTAACGACTTTGCCCATGCCCTTGCCTGCAAACTTATCAGCTTCATATTGAACTGCATCGTCAGCCAGAATACCAAACCCTTCCGGAATGGTAAATTAAATATCTTTGTTCATATAATTGACAGCGCATGATAATTTGACAATGGGGAAGCCTTCTCCTGACACCATTTCATATGGTCGGATTTTATTGATTATGATGTCAGCTGATGCAAGCTTTTGGAAAATACCGATAAGAAAGCCATAGGGATCTTCGGGCTTGCTTCTTAGAAGCTGGTTAATCGAACTATTAACTAATTTTTATAGCTGAGTGCAATGCTACATAGCATACCTCGAACTTGCGCAAGTAGTCCTTTACATCGTTGGAAATGTAGGGAGAGTCCGACATTATGCAAGTAAATTATTAATCAATGTGTAACTTAATGCTTATAATTCAAATCATAAGAGTGCATGACAGCGATTTTATAGCAACCTGAGTCGAGCGTGGAGAAAATTAAAGTTGTCGATATGCAACAGGACATGATTAGCGAGGCGATCAAAACTACTAAGGAGGCACTCGCCAGACATGAAATCGAAACGGAAATAGCTCGACACATCAAGGAGCACTTCGACCAGAAATACTAGTACATATGAGTGTTATCGAAGTCCCAACTGGCACTGTATTGTTGGCAAGAGTTTCGCCACGGTCGTCACCTATGAGTCTAGACATTATCTGCACTTCGAACAGGGTCAGCTCTCAGTCGTACTCTTTAAGTTTGGTTGACCATGAATTACTCTTGATCTTTGTTAAATTGATACAAAAGCTATTGTCATCTTATTACATTACTGAATTAACATTGTTTCAGTAATGAAATATGTTATCTTTATATACCTTTTACTGAGTTTTTGATAAGATAAGTTTTGTGTTTGATTTTTAATCTGCAGTTAATTGTTAAAATTTATATTATGTTATTAATTAGCTTTATTAAAATATTTAAGTACTTACCTGATGTTTTTGTTCAATTTCGAGTGCGTAAACCAACTTAATCTATCAATTATAGATAAGTAAAATCTTAGCTTTTATTTTGGTTATTCATTTTTTTTAGGTGTTGCTTCATTTCTGTTATTTTCATTACCATTAATGTAAATCCAGTAAGCTGAATGATAAAAAGAAGAACATTGATTTAAATTTAGTTAAATTAAATGTATGAATGGAGAATGATAATATTTTTTGCTAATTTTCGCAAGATTATCAGTTTTCTTCGATTAAGAAATTCTGGTTCAATGAACATAAAAATCAGATGCAAATAAATACTGATATAAACATATAAATTCGGGACTTATCCAAAGTTAATGATGCCTCTGACTTCAACATCGCAACTTATGCAAAATCTTTGATCAGAGTCAAAGCAGGAGGAGCTAAAGGGAACGCCAGATTTGCAAAACTCATCGTGATTGGCAAATAGGTAAATCTAGAAATTAAACAGCTGTTATTTCTTCAAAGTGTTATACGCTGAACAAATTTATAATTATTAAGAATAAAAACCCACAATTTAATAAATATTTATAAACTCGTTGATATGGATCTAAGACGAAACCAGCTATTCACATCAACTAAACCAAAAATTAGTATGAATAAAATATTTTTTGCACTCTTTTTGGCAAGTGGGCTGATGAGTTAAGCGAATGCGGCAATGATTAAAATGCAGGACATGACGGCTGATCTTGCCGTAGGACAAGAAATAACAGCTAAACTTGTTCAAGGCAACCAAAATATTAATGGAATAATCAGTGATAATCTAAGTAGTACAACTGACGGAAAAGCTAGTACAGGACAACAGAATGTAGACACAAAGGAGATAAAAGGGGAAAATAGTATTGCTTAAAATCCTGTGGCTCTGCCTGCCGTACTTATTGCTGACGTTCAGAAAGGCACTGGAGCAATTCTTCCTCCTGATGCCACTCAAACTCCTGTCGCTCAGCCTGCCGTACT
>APMI01010442.1_pt1 | contig 20486 bp, 15 predicted proteins | sample 667938 | NCBI WGS metagenome assembly APMI01 (sample SAMN01084076, study PRJNA167559) | wastewater metagenome | biome: Wastewater | place: Denmark: Ejby Moelle, Odense | collected 2011-11-28 | reverse complement strand
AAGGTTAGCACAATCAAAAGTATCAATGACAAGAAAAGACAATAAATTATTTAATTGTAATTCGAACTATCAGAATTAAAATGGCGTGAGAAACAACTCAAAATATAGACCCATCGACAATAGTACCAAAATCTTGTCATTAAATAACACATTCTCATTCGTGAAGCTGTTCAAAAACATGTCCATTTTAATCACACTATTGAACAACTGGAATAGAAACTAAGGAATTTGAGAATTGATCATCTGAAATTTATCAAAATATGAATTAAATCATTAATTAGTATGCTAGTCAACTGTCGATCTCGCTTACTTGGGAGCGCTATAGTGCCCGTTGGTAACAACCCGCGTAGCTCAGTCGGTAGAGCGTTAGCCTTTTAAGTTAATGGTCGAGGGTTCAAGTTAATGGTCGAGGGTTCGAGCCCCTTCGCGGGTGCTTTTTATTATAATTTATATATATCATTTCACAACTCCTCTTGATGAATGATGGGCTTCACTCCTAATTTTTCAAGATCATCTAAGCTTGCGAGTTGACGAGGGAGATTTTTAATTTTAACTTCCTCATTTCGTTCATTAATATACTTATATTGATATTTAGGACTTTGTGTTTCCAAATTATTAGCAGCCACCACTTTGGAGTTTACAATTTTAGAGGGAACTACCGTCATTCTTATTTCCTGATTGGGGATACTCTATTTCAAGTCATTTCGCACGTTCATAATTATTTTTTCACCACTCTTCAGGTTGTTACTGTACCTCTCCTCCAAACTGTCCAAAGAGGTCACGGCACGAAGTTTCTGCTTCTACTGCACGGGCGCAAAATCTATGGAAGTAGTAGTCGGAATAGTACCTACTCTCTTGAGTGATTGTCTTACCTGGATGGATTAGGGCGGAGCAACAGGCGATAAGGGAGTAATTCCAGGCTTGATCAGCTACTCTACAGATTTTGGCATCATAACTCGTTCTGATTCAAGCACCATTATAACATTTTTATCTTTCCTTTTCCTGAAGCAACAGCATTTGCAACATGCACAAACACCGCAAATTAAGCAAAGAAGAATAGCGAGTCCAACAACAATACTTGGGATCAGAATTTTTGCCAAGTCAACACCACTGGAAAGACTTGAAGTTCCGTCGGAGGAAGAGTTCGCACTTGAGTTTGAGTCAGTTAACAGAGGTGACAATTATAGAGAAGAATCTTTTACACTTGAACTTATAATTTGATAAGGACCCAATAAACTCATAGTTTTAAGTTTGTTATTTAAAAAGCTGTTTACTTACGATATGTTCAATCCATTAAGCTTATCTATAAATCCGTTTAAAGAAAGTTCATTATTTACGAAGGAAGCTGAGGAAAGGGTCAAAGCTGAAAGTCCACTCTGAAGATATTGAGAAGGAAGTATATTCGAAATTATTTGATTCTTGATTTAGTTTATTCCATCGCTCAAAACACTGCCCATCTTGTCTTGAGGAGGTGACAGTGTTAAATTGTATGTTAGGTGTTCGAATGTAACGCATTTCCAACCACGCATAAAAAAGTCAGCGTTGCATTAAAGACACTGATCTGCAGAGTTGACACAAGTTTTGCATTTTTCACTACATTTTTGACATCCTGTAGTAGCATCTAAAAACTCGCCCCGACCGCATTTCGGCAAAGATTAAAATTTTAGTGAAGGGTTACTAATTGAGCTATTTGCTAGACATGAATCAAGAGTCGATGAGAGAGTATATCCTGCATAGCACGATGTACATGTCAAAGTTTATAAAGAAGTGCATTTTTCACAGTTCTACACCATACATTAAGGTATACACTTATTTTCTTGGAGACGATAATGAGGCTGACATTTGAGCTGATTTTAATCGCACCACAAAAACCCAGGATTGCATTTTTAGCACTTATCTTCGACTGAGTTCAGTTTGAGTCCTTATGAGCAGCCTGGACAAGTACCTTTTAGGCTTGTGCATTTGGAGCATGATGTTAAGCATTATACGCAATTGTTGGTTGAAGTTAAAAAGTTACCAAAGGGGCATTTTTTAATTAAATTAACAGCTTGTTGAAACGGAGTTGTCATCAGACAGCTCAAAGTTATTATAGAGACGAGTATGTTCATGATGCAGTTTTGACAGGATTTTCGAAAACTATTGTAATTTGTAAAATTGATTAGCATCAAAGAACGGGCTAATCTTCAGTAACAAATAAAAAGAGTCAGATCAATAGATTGTGCTCATAATAGCTGATTTTATTATATCCTTTCAATTTTATTGTAATGAAATCAAATGTTAACACAAACTCAGAAAACACAGCTTCACAAAGATCTACTTGAATACCTCTGCAATAATAATTACCCGAAAACGGCAAACATATTTGCAGAGGAGGCATAGCTATCGTCCACTGATGTCGACCCGGATGGCAGCAAGCTCATTATCAAGTGGAAGTCAATTTTAAATCTGCAAAAAAAAATTAACAACCTCGAAGAAAAGGTGCAGAGTCTAGAGGAGTAGCTTAGTAAGTGCAGCAACGGCAAGCAGGCTGCGAATGTAAAAATTGAGGACTTGTACATCCCTAAGGTGCCTGCTAAATTTTAAATGAAGGGGCACAAAAGTCCAATAACAAATATGGCATTCCATCCCCAGTTCACGCAGATTGCGACATCGAGCGAGGACGGAACCATAAAAATTTGGTAAGTCGAGACAGGTGACTTTTAACGTACACTGAAAGGTCACACCAGTAAAAAATTTCTAATTTAGATCCTGTGAACTGTGTAAATTATGATCAAAATGGCAAATATCTTGTTTCTTGTTCGTCTGATCTCACGATAAAGCTTTGGGATTTAAGCAATGAATATCAATGCTGTAAAACTTTTTATGGCCACGAACATAATATATCATGTGTTGATTTCGTACTGGGTGGTGACTTTTTACTCTCATGCTCTAGGGATCGATCCATTAGATTATGGGAAATTAGCACAGGGTATTGTAAAAAGACGTTCTTGGGTCATGATGGTTGGGTTCGAAAAATTGTCGCTTCAGTCGATAACAAAACATTTGCTTCTTGCTCTGATGACCAAAGTGTCATTCTCTGGAACTTCTAAAAATAGTCACCAGTGTTCCGATTCTTCGCACACGAAAATGTAATAGAAAATATCATGCTAATCTAAGGATAACACAGTTCAATGCTAATGAAAGCAGATTTTCTAAAACATAAATTTAACCAAGAAACTAAACTAAATGCATTAAAGCAGTTAGAGCAAGAGGGCGCAAACGGGATCGCCAATTATCAGCAAACATTTATTTTAACATCTTCAAGAGATAAATTAGTCCGATTGTTTTCGGCGCAAGTTGGTGAACTACTTTATACTTTTGTTGGCCATGATAACTGGGTAAGAGGTCTCGCAATGCACCCCACTGGCAAATATCTCTACACTGCTTCTGATGATAAAACCCTACGAGTTTGGGACTTGTCGTTCGGGAAATAGAAGAAAAAAATTGAGGCACATGAACACTTTATATCGACAGTGAGATTCCACCCCAAGTATGGAGTCTTAGCCACATCTGGAAACGACATGATTGTTAAAATCTGGAACCTTAAATGAAAGTGATATGTTTCTCTTCGATTTCGCATCCCCTTTTACTTTACATATTTCCAAGATATTCATTAATTAATAATTATTATTTGATTAGCGAATGGTAAATATTTCCTGACTCAGGGCAAACAACCAACCACCGGACAGAAGAAATCAAAGGATCAAATTTCAAAGGCTGCTTCTCAGAAGAAGGGCGCTCACAAGGTAGTCAATTATTTATGCAGAAATGGACTAAGGGAAAAGCAAAAGAAAAAGTTGACCATGCCGTCTTCGTTGACAAGGCTACTCATGAGAAATTGATTACCGGTATTCCTAAAATAGGCAAACACGTTTCAGTTTCGCAAGTCATTGAAAAGTATAAAGTCGTTGGATCTATTGCACGCATGGTCCTCAAGCAATTGGCTGACAGCGGTGCCATTAAGTCAGTTGAGCAACACAGCAAGCAAGGACTCTTCACCCCAGTCGCAGTGGCCGTCGAAAAGGCTGCAGTGACCACAGGCCCTGCTGAGAAGGACGCAGGTAAAAAGGCTGCCCCCAAGAAGGAGAAAAAATGAATGATAATACTTATAGATCTAGCCTATTCAAATACATTTGGGTAATAGAATAGAAGTATATTTGGTACATGCTCGTTAATCATTTAACATCATGGTTGGTAGTCGGTGGGTCCACTAACGATGGACTTTACGTTAGCAGGCAGATTTGAAATAGCTGCCTTACAGTCGGACTCGTTGGTAAACAGTATGATGACGGTGACGATCTTAACGATGAATTCCAGAATGCTGATGATGAGCACGAACATGCAGATTCCCAGCTCGCGGTTGTTATATCCGTTCCAAGTGATGCCCCAGTATATTATCCAAATCGCGTCTGTGATGAGCGAGAAAGCCATCAAGTACCATAATCTTGTCTTCTGTTGCGGCTCTCGATAGTTCCACAGGAGAATGGCGAATGCAAACAGCGGCAAATTATAGTCCGCTCGCTGGAAATAAGTCAGCAAAGAGAGAGCGATTATCACCAAGAATAATTTATTGGTGTGAGCGAACATTGGCTATGACAATTAATTATTATTTAAATAACACAAATAGGTTAAAACCTCATCAATTAACAATCATATCATCAATAATATGCTTTTGCAGTATCTTTAATATTTTAGTAAACTAAAATTTGCTTAACGTCTATCTGCTCTTTGTTGTTTAAAAGATTTAGAAATAAATTTTATTCAAGTATTTTATTTAGGTATTTTGAAAAAATCAAATTAAATGTATAAAAAGAATCGCTTTAAGTTAATTTTTTTCAACTATTAAACAAAACTAATTTTTAGTTACAAGACTTTCAAGCGGGAGGATCGTATCCTTTGGGGAAGAAATAAATATCGGTCATGTGAATGTTTAATAATGTCTCAATTTTGGTATACTCAATAAAGTTACCAAGTTAGCATTATTCCTTGACGTTACTCAAAGATCCATTATAATGAAATATTTTGTATCCTAATTCCTTCATAAACAGTAGGATATGCATGGCTTATTCTTAGTTAGCATTGGGGTTGGACTTATATTGCCACTAGCAGACAATAATTAAATTTGGAGACCTCGAAATTATATCTTTCATGCCAATTAGGGCTTTCACTTCCATTTTCTCTACATCGATGAGTGCAAAGTCAAGCATTACGTTAGATGGGAGTATTGAATCAACAGTCGTCAGCTTAATTTCTTCCTTTTCATTGATTAGAAGACCTCCTCTTAAGGACCCGACTGATTTGCTGTGGCCAGAGTGGAATATTTGAGATGCTCCTGTGTTGCTGTAACTAATTTATATTACTGCCGTGCTCTCTTCGTTCGATGCGCCTAACTGATAAATAGTGGTAATGTCATCCTCCTTATTAAATTGAATACTTTAACTGACTAACTGATAAGAAACACTGTATGGCTAGAAAATGAATAATCTCCCATTTTTTCCTACAATTTTGCTAATAACAATAGCTTATAGACCAGTTTGTGAGCCAAGATTAAGTACAGTTTGGCCTGGCTTTACAAGATGACCGATCACATTGATAAATCCGGGCTCCCATGTCCCTGTGTTGGCAATGGATCGCGATACAGTTTGATCAAGTTGATCAACATACATGCTAAATGAGTAAACAGTTTCAACAAGAAGTTTCCTATTTCGTTGTAAATGTGCTCCTCTATTGAGTTTTGGAAATATATCTTTATGGAAACCATTTCTGCAAAAGAATGAAGAAGTATCTTATATCAAAATAACTGAAGATCCTGTTTTTGGCTAAGTATCTGATTATTTATTCTATTTCTACTCAATGCAGGTAGAATTGTTAAACAGAGCGAAGATTATTGTTATGATAGCTAATCCATGATGCATGATCTTTCAGCCGAGCTAATATTAAGATAATTATTAAAATTCTGATCAATGCAGTAAAATACCAAAATATTTGAGAAATGTTATATTAATATTTAATGGGTTCAGATTATTCAAAGCTTCCCCCTTCAATCGAGGCTATGAAGGCCACGGAAAAGGCGCCAAGTGTGTAGGTTGAGTATTGTGGAGCGTGAGGCGGTTTGAAAGAGGCTCAGTACGCGGAAAGAATCGTAAAGCACGTGTTTCCCAAAGCTAGCGTGAGAGTTTACACTCCCGGTAAGACCAATGACTTGATCATTCGAGTTGACGGCAAAGTAGTTTTCCAAAAGAAGACCAACGGCAAACTGAATGAGAAAAACGCCTAATAAATGATCCGACAAATTTAAGTGGCATGTAAATGAACGGTTTCAGCATAGAATAGTAATTTATGCGATGATAATTGCTAGTAAAAGCTGCACTGGCAATTTGATAAGTTTAAATATCTATTTTATTCTTCAATTTGCAGTATATAAGATGACATAATCAAAAAATAGTACTCACTTGTAAACCACTTTGGCTGACGTATGGTCGTGGTTCATTTTTTATAGGTTCCTCAAGTGCTAGATTCTTTCTTCAATATAGTACGGGCTCGCATAGTGGACTGTGCGCTCCTGACTGTACGGATGAGCGTGTGAGTATGGAGAGTAATTAATTTGGGACTCAGACCCCATGTGGTAGGAGCTCACTGGATGAACTGGGTGGCTTTGACAATTGTAGCAACGCCTCGAACAATGACAGCTCATAGCGACTGGCTGACAGCAACAGTGATGGTTCATTTCCTGGTAGTCTTGGATTAGCGTAGAACTTGAAGGGTGAGCATAAAACGAAGGCCTTCGTATACTTACTGATCTCGATCGTCTTTCATCTATCTCAATATTATCGCTTGTATGCGTGCATGCGTTGTGGACATTTATTGTGCAGTCACCTTGCACTGTATGCACAAGATACCCATAATCATTGTATCTGTTTCTGCTAACTGTATCTTTTATTTCATAAGTTTGAGTCGGAACTCTCGTTGGCTGAAACACATGATAAGGAATAGTCCTAGCCGGTTAAACTATACGCTTCATGGTTTCACCCGTGAAAATGGTTGTTCTTGGGGTTTCTACTTTTCGGTTCTCTTCTATGGTAGTTCTCGTCTGATGAAATTATTTAACGTTGTTAGAGTTGCATTCACTACTAATGGGCTGGTGATATCGGATACGACTTGTCTACACGCTTCTGTGCTATTGATGGTTTCGAGTAGAACTGGGATAAATAATATTCATTCCGTTACCTGGTGTGAGCTCGATTCTTTTCACTAAGGGACTTGAATCCTGAGCTCGAATTACTTCATTTCTCTAAATTCTACGAGTGTTATCAACCATATTGATTTCTGAAATTTTTTCTACCTTTGTAACATTTAGAATTTCAGATTCGTTACGCTCTACCCTTGTTTTTATTGGGTCCATCCTTTCGATTTTAACGGTTTTGCGTTGTGGAGCTATCTTTATCGAAAACTGTACAAGTGTGTTAAAAATGTCTTTCGTGGCTTTTCGTTTGAGTCTTTTTTCAACATTTTCTATTTTATGAGTAAACTTCTCCAATTTTCTTTTCTTATGCAAGGTTTTAAGATTCAAAAATGCCCAAATTTTGGCCTACATAACCTTGGTTTCGTGAATTTTAACCATAGTGTGAATATGCTCATCATGAAAGAAAAGCCTGTCATAACTATTGACGCTGATGTTTTCTGAAAACGTATCGTCAGGAAACAGGTAAAGCAGTTTGATCATTTGAAATGCGTATCGTTTTCGTCTTTGAAGTAGCTCCTGAAATAACTCAGCGGCAAACACTTGTTTGTAATTCTTGTGTTATCTCCTCATCATTTAATATCGATTGTTTTTCCTAGAAAAGCGAGCTTCTGTCGCTGAAGTCCCTGAAGAAGTTGTCTCAATGTTGGTTAAGCATTTTGTCGAACTTATATCGTACTTCACAGTCGATCCTGTAATCTAGACAATTTTTTGTGGGCTTTTGCTACTTGCTATTACTCTCCTCATAAATGAATTATTAATAACAATTATTGTCAACTTATTTCTCAAATCCAGTGCTTTAGCAAAACCACTCGTATTCTGAGAAAGAAAGAGTTTAGTGCATCGGCCTGGTCGAAATTGAACTTTTATATAAAAATTAACACTTTTAGTGCATTTTAAATGTATTTTATGTGACCAGTTTAGGAAATAGTTGTAATTTGAAACTGGTTAAAATTTTGCTTCGATCTATTTTGATATATTCATATTCAAGATGTTTATAATGTAAGAATGTAAAAAGATAAAGTTGACGAACAGCTGACTTATGAGGCTTACTTAGATAACTACAAGCGAAGGATCAACATGCGTAAGCTAAATTTCTAATAGCGCGACGAGGAGGCAGGCGGAGGCTTAAAAAAGACTGCGCAGATCAAAACTATTCAGAAGTTCATCGGGAAGATAAAATCGTAACCGAAGAACTACGAAACGATATTAAGCGAGTTAGATACGTTGAACATGTCAAAGTATATTGAAGAAGTGTCTAGCATTATCGCGAGTTCGATCAATGAGAAATAAATACCATTTTACACGGAAGTAATCGATGCGCACTAATTAGATTGCCACCAAGTTGAACACCTCGTATGATAATGTACCTTCGATCATGATTAAAGATTTAGTCAAGTTCTTCAACATGTCCGTAGACTCGCAAGAAGATAACAAACCTAGAATAAAAACCCTATTTCTCTTCACTGTCGAACTATTCGTCTGCGGGTTCTCCTTCTCATATAAGGAACTGCTTTAGATGATCAAAAAAGTATTTAAATGCGGCAAAAATAAAAAAATAAATTTTGGTTCATAACTTGAAAGCAAGCTGTCGATTTACTGTTACAGCTGCACAATATTTTCAACTTTTTTGAACCACTTTTCAGAAATATTTACAAAGCGAGAACCAGAATGGATTGATTCATGGCGCAAATAAGGCAAGTAAGTTATGAAATATCCGGAAGCTGTACCATTGAAAACAAAAGATGAACTTACAGCATTTTTTTCCAAGTACGTAGTCTAGTGCTTTGGAGTACTGCTTTAAATAATCTAAGTAATAATATTTTATAATTAGCTGATCAGGAAGTTTGAATCTGAGCTGTTTGAGTGTTTGAGACTTGATGGAGAGTTTAATAAAGATACTGAGAAGATCTATGTTTAAATTGTTGAAAAATTTAGCATCACTAAGAGACATTTGAAGCAAATTTGTTTGTCCATATCGTAATCTCTAGATTTTACCGCATTGGATATTAAGATTACTACGATACCCTAAATTATGGCCAGATATGTTGATAAAGCAGAGAATGCTGCCATTTTTGAAGATGAATTTCAAAGATAAATTTATTAGAGTGTTCAAGAAGTACACATGATCGAAGAAAAAAACGTGACTGATGATCAATACCGAGATTTTAAGCATCTTCTGGATAACTGCAAAAACGTTAGTGACAGTAACTAAATTGTGAAGGCTTTTAGCTTAATCAACAACAAGAAAAACAGAAAGCAGCTCGCCAAAGATATACTATAGTATAGAAAAGAGTACCATCTTGTTACTCCTTATCTTTGCCGGGTGGCTGCTATTGTTAATTTGCGCTTCAAGGATATCGGGGAAACCATTAATGATCTTCTTTTTACAGAGTATGAAAAAATTAAAGACTCACAGGCTACAAGTTTTGTAGTCAATGATAAAAAGAGTCGGATCATGAAATATATTTGCTAGTTTACAAAATTCAAAGTAATTGAAGCTGATAAAACAATGGGCTGCATCGAAAGTCTTATCGATAATCTGAATGGTTTCAACATCTAACTTATAGTCACTGTTTTGGAAAATGTGGGACGATTCTTACATCTTTCTGAAAACTCTGCAAACAAATTTACATTTTTAATGAAAAAGTATGAAAACATTATAAAAAAGAAATCACTACCGATTCTAACAACTTCCCAGCTAATCAACTCAATAAATCTTCTGAAACCAAGAAAATAAATGGAAAGTGCAAGCTAGAAGCCGAAATCCGCTGATTAGATTCGAGCAAATCAAATTATGGATATGTGCGTAGTTAACGACCTTGACGAGCTTATGAATGAAATTGACGACATCATCAAGACCCAATCTGGCTTCTAAGCTATTAAAATTGCTTTTCTTAAGAAAATAGAAGCTTTTGATTTCATGAATAGTTACAACTATGCTTATCTTCTCGACTAGTTGAAGCACAACTAGCTTTCAAATTTTGTTCGTGAAAGATCAATTCAAAACTTATTATTGTATCTTGCCAACGGTGAGAGCCAAAAAACAATATTGTGGAGCAAATTTCTAGCTGAACTTTATAATTACAAATTGGTCAGTCGTGATAATCTTTTAGAAGTAGTGGAAAATATGTTAAAGATCACAAACAATTAAATAGGAGTCATTAATGCATTCTGCTGTATTCTTGAAGCTTGCAGTGGGTATCTCGGGTCTAAGAAGACTAATCGAAGAAATGAACGTTTTCTATTGATGGTGAAATTTAAAGGATATTTATCCCGGTGCAAGTACATACCCATGCTGGAAGAGTATGAAATTCTAGAGATATTCGACATTTATGAGCCTGATCTCAGTTCAATGGACATGAAAGTTGTCGATTAATTTATGCTTTTTGCCAACAACAAAGTATTATGGAATTAATTTAGTCTAAAACAGAAGGGAGAGAGGTCGACTACTCAGATGAACTAGATAGATTTTTATCGAAGAAAAACATGAAGAAATATGAACCCAAACCAGAATATAAAGATACTCGTTAACAAGCTATAAGTCCCTAAAAAGTTGCAAAAGAAGATACAGTCAATGTTGTGCAATAATTAAAGTCGTTCGATAAAGAGCTGACAAGTATAATGGAGGAAAACAGAAAAGACTACTCAAGTAGAATAGTAAAACCTGTGAATCAAGAAAAGACTTTCGAGAAGAAGAGATAAAAGAAAAAAGATGGACCCTGTATCACAGTGATAGGCAGGAGTGGTAATCGGTTCATAAAAAGGGACGTGACTAAAATTTAGTAGAAAAACTCATGATAATGAGCTGAACCCATTGCATGAAGATGATGGGATCATTCATGATCCACAAAAACTTTATAAACTTGAGATCTGACCTCAAGGACAGATCTATAAATTGAATCTATGAGTAAATATGAACTAATATAAATCATTTATCTGAAGTAAGAAACTCAAAAAATTTGTTCTGAATGCCCGGCTATTTCTTATTCGCGCTATCTCTTGCACCGAATTAGTTAGGTGCCAGCTTCGTCATCCTATATCTCTTTAGCACTTCTCCTTATTTCTTATCTAATTCTAATATTTACGAAAGAGTGCTTAATATATTTGCTTTTTGCTCATAAGTTGCTCCAGCATCAAAATACTTTAAAATTAGTCTTTTGATAGGTAGAACAATGTCCCTTCTCTATATACCTTTCTTTTCTATTCCTTCCTTCTTCTATTCATCTTCACCAGTTTAGTATTCGTAGCTTAATTTTTGTTTAAATGTTGCGCTTTCTTACTGCAGCATTTTATATCTAAGCTAAACTTATTTAAATCTGGCAGTAATTTAGTCCATTTCTCTATTCTTTTATTATGCATAAGCTCGATAAGTTTCAATACCAACTTATAGTTATTCAATAGTTAACTTTAAATTAGTTATGTTGACATGAACCTTCTTCAGTTCTTCTTCCTTCATCAACAGTTTTTTCTTAAGATCTAAGTTTTGAGCCTCCATTGAGTCTATTTTAGCATGCTCACCTTTCATTTCCTCTATTTTTGCATTCAGTAGCGCAGTCGCCTTTTTCTACTCAGTCAGTTTATTTTTTAAAGATTTTGATTAATTTTCTATTTCGAGATTTTTCATCTATCTCTTCACAATTTCTGTTTTCAGTTTCTAAATTTAGTTCGCATATTTCCTTTAAATTTCATTCTTTTCGCTTTTAAAGATAAGTTATCGATCTGACATTTCTTTCATGAAAGTTTGCTTTTCTTTTTTAAGCTTGTCAGCAGTCTCTACGATGAGCTTTTCCATCTCAGCCCTCATGTTTGTAATATCTTCCTGTTTCGCAATTTATCTTTGATTGAAGTTGTCTTTATTTTTCAACCATTAAGCTTCAGACTTCTTGTACTAATTGATTGTAGACTCCAACTTGCTTATTTTATCCTTGAGCTCTCTTTGGGAATTCGCTCCTTCTGAGAACTGATTTTCTAATTTATTACACTTATTCTTCAGTGAGGAAATCTACTTCTTAGAATTTTATTCAATTTATTCTTTTTTAGTCTTCATTGCTGTGTATTATTTTTATTTAGCTAGGACTTCAGCCGTTTTGCTTTAAATTATCTGTCTATTTTAATTGATTTAATTCTCCAGATTTGCAGATTTTTATTTTAAGTAGTTTAAATCATTTTAGAGCTCAGTATTCTTTTTATTAATTTCTTCCAGTTCCTGATTTTTGAGACTTTTTTCTGCTTAGTACTCCTAGACCATAAGGGCAAATTTTTCCTGCTGCTCTGCTAACAAATTATTTTTATAGATGACCTCCTCGTTAAGCAAATCAATTTGCATATTGAGACTGTGTTTTGCTTCAGCTGAAGTTGATCGCAGTATCTATAATTCAGGAATTTTAAGAGCATGCTCAGCTACACTGCGTTCAAGTTATGCGATTTTACCTTCAAGTTCTTCTTTTTGTAACTTTAGCTTTTGAATTCCGTCTTCGCTTAAAGTCAAATTGAGCTATGTTTCAAACTTTGATTGAATACGCTTAAATTGAGACTAAGTGCCTTTTAATTTTTCAAGTTCTAAATATTGTTGGTCAAAAGAATTTGTCATTTATTTCATCATATCAATGTCAGTTTTCATTTACTCCTTTTATGCTGTCAGATTTTTTATTTAACTTTGTAAATTTTACCGATACTTTTCCATATCGTCAAGTTGATTTTGAAGCGATCCAATTTTATTTAAATGTTATTGATTTTATAGTTCTAATTTAGAGTACCTGTCCTGTAAAATTTAAGCATCTGACCTCATGCGAGCCTGAGCTTCAATATATTACTTCTTTTCACTTTCGTATTTTTGGGCTAATAAATCTGTATTGATTTTAGTTTGTACCGTATTATTTTTTAATTCTATAATTTAACTTTCGAGTGCTGATTTAGTTTATAGCAGCGAGCTATATTTTTTATTTTTTTAGTCTAGTTCGCTCTACAATTTTTATAAAGTGACTTGAATATTGTTACACTTTTTTATCTCTTATTCTAATTTATTCTATTTATTTTTCACTTAAGTAGCCAATGAATGTTTTTAACCCTAAAGCTCTTGCTTAATGGATTGTAGATTAGAGATTTATTATGATTGATTTTTTTGTTTATTTAAACTATCTAAGAGTTAATTTTAAATATCCTTAAGTTTTATTTCAAGATCTTTCACTTGTTGTTGTAGCTCTACCTATCTATTAGCGTCAGCTTAAGATGTTATTTAATTATTGCCTTTTTCAATTAATGGCTATGACTTTTCTCTCAAGGTACTAATTTATTTTATACGCACTTACAATTCTGCGGAGACTCTGCTTAAATTTTGTTAAAGTTCAAGTTTTACTTATTAAGCAATTTATTTCTATTTATCGGCTGCTAACTTAACTTACTAAATGTGTTTTTAAAGTTCTTCAATTTTACTGTGTAGAAGCTTAATTGCCTAACTATCTGGTTAAACATGCTATTTAACTTTTTGCTATTTCTATTAATTGTGTTGAGATTATGTAATGTCTTTCTATGTTGTAAATTTAGTATCTTCAAGTAGTCTTATTTTTTACCGCAGCTGTCCTAAATTTGTTTGTAGTTAATTAATTTGTGTGTTTTTACCTTGTAAATCCTATATGTAGTTTGCTGATTTCGATTATAATTACAATAAACGATTTTACAGATTAACATTTTGCTATTCCACAGATCTTAGTTTTGTTTCATCTTCAGAGTATTGCTTTAAATTATCATCTAATTGGTTTTTCAAATTAGACACTTATGATTATGCTTGGCTGAGTTTCTATTTTAGACTGTCTAGCTGCTTGTGCTTCGATTATAGTTAGTTCTTAACCTATTCATATTTTTGAGCTTAATTTTGTTTTCTTGTTGAAATTGTCTGCTTAATTGCACTGAGTTTTGGATTAATTTGCTCAATAATATTCTCACTTCTATATATTTTTTATTTAAGCTCTTCCATTTAGAATTTAGGATAAGACTCCTAAAAAATTGTCTCAATTTGTAAAGCAACTTCCATGTGCTTCTGCCTTTCAATCGATATCACCAGTTATTTAATATTCTGTTATAGATTGTCACTGCTGTTCGATAACTGTTATAAACTAAGAGCGTCTTTAAACTTAGTTAATTATGCTTTAATTTATTGAATTTCACGACATATATTTCTCAAACTACTTTTTGTGTTCGAGAATTTTTAGTTATGCTTGATTTTTAGCTACTAAAATTAAGCATTTTTAAAATTAAGACTGTTCATCTATTCTTTTAATTACTTAGCTGTATCTTATTCTGTATTTCCTTAATCGCTTTTTGGTTATGGCTCGCTTACTTTGGTCTAAAGTGTCATTTTAATTTGTTCAATTTATAACTGCAAACTTCGTACTTTTGCTTGCTATTATTGATACTCTGCTTTAAGCCTCTATACTTCTGAGATGAGTTCCTTGTTTTTGGATACCAAAGCATTGTTTTATTCACACTTATTAAATATCTGCTTCTGGTATTTATCTTGGGCTAATTTGCTGTTGCTGAGTTCTTTGTCAACCCTTAAAAAGTTTTCTTTCTCTTTGGCAAGCATATTTTTTAATTCAGTAGTAATGATGTCTGAGTTCTCTTTCATATCCCTAATCTTATGCTCATACTACTCTTGGTTGTTAATCATAACTGAGGACAGCTCACTTACTTTATTTTTGTATTATTTCTCGGCCTTATCCATCTGTTATTTGAAAATAGCTTCGTTTGATTTTACTTGTTCCTGCAGTCGACCCAGATCCTGAAGAGCTTGTTTGTTATTGAGAGTACTTAAGTCTTCGCGAAACTGTTCAATAATTATAGAGTATTGCTATTGCAGGTATCTTGTACAATCGAGTTTTAATTAAAAGTTTAATACCTTTTCTTTTTAGTCTTACAGATCTCCATCAACTGCCTCTCCTAATTGACTCTCAAGCTGATCGTAGATACTCTTAATTACTTATTGCTTCAGCTGTTTTTCGAGTCCAACAGTGGTGTTACTGACTTGCTATAAGCTCTGTTTGACTATTTTCTCCAAATTGTTGTAGTTCTACTTAGCGTGCTGATGCTCAACCTATAACTATTAGTATGCTTTGTTAATAAAATCGTTGTCTTCTCTGAGTTTCTTTATTTGCGCCTCAAACTATTTAATGATCTTATCTCTGCGTTTGGATTATGCGGGATCAGCGACCTATCGATTGTTGTTATTATTAGCTGGAATGCCGGTTAAAGTGTTGCTGATGGTATTGTTGATGCTGCCTGCGATTTTACCCAAGAAGCTCATCTAAGTTTTAAACACGTATATTTTATTATCTTATAAACTAGTCTTCATAACACAATAGCTAAATCATAAAAATGTCACTGCTGCTTCATCTTCACGCTTTCGATCATAATGCGCTCGGTATCGGCATGTGCTTAGTCCACCTTGAGGCAGTTGTGAGCAAGCAGGCTGAAGTAATGCCCCATAAGTATGTTCCACTCTTCTAGTTCGTCTAACATCTCAATCTTTTCTATCCTCATTCGTTCTTGTTTGTCGATGTAGTTGTAGTAGCTAAATATTAGAGTGCGTACATTTTGTCCATGCTATCCAGCTCTACGTTCTTGCCCTAAAACCCGGCCTTCTCGAATCTGTGCCGCTGGTCTTACAGCAGAGGATATTTGTGGATACCAACAAGTGGACAGTCTCTTGCGTCAAAGTTTTGCACCATCATTTTACCAAATCTATCGAGCGGGTTGAACATTTAGTAGTCGTATACCCAACATAATCTAAAGTTCTCTCTAATGAAGCTGAGTAACTGGTCAACTGGCTCGGGCTCGATATAGCTAAGCACGCACTCGAAGTAGATCAGTGTGGGTTTCGAGAAATCAATTTTCAAGTTTTCTAAATCACTCTTGAAGTCGGCGAGATTAGATAAATCACACGCCCTAAGCATATATTTATCTCCAAAATTCAAATACGAATGATCCTCTAAATTAGCGATCAAGTTTACCTTGTATTTTGTGAGTATCATGAAGTCCCACTTTAACCATCAAATCCTTAATTTTGTGAGACTTTTATATTTTCTTTATTTTCTTCTTGACCACTGAATGCAGGTCCATCTCCACAAACTTGAAATCTCGCTTCTGGTATTTCTCAGATTCGATTAGATTGAACCAGAGAGTTTAAAGTCCACACCCAAGTGACAATATTTGAACAGATAATTCTGCTGTTAAATATTATTTACATCCACTGGAACTAAGGAACTTTTCGACTAGTCTTTTCACAAGGTGCACGCGAGCCCAGTAGCCGCGATGCATGAGAATGTCACGACTGCCTTTGAATTGCGCGAACTATTACGCGTAAGGGTCTGTTATATAGTTTTTTCTGATAGCAGAACTTCACTAAGACCATGCTTACATCTTGGAAGAAAGCGCTTACTCATTGGTGTCTTCAACGTGCAAAACTAGAGACGGGTCCATTTGTTTGTGATTAAATATTACAATTTCAAATCATCACTATATTATCATTAATGCTATAATTTGCATTTAGATAAAAAAAATGACACATAATAGATGCAAAATTTTATATATTGGCGATAAATTTGTTTTGGATTATTGACACTTTTATAATGAGTAGATATTAAAATTTATATTATAGCAACAATGGATAAATAGTAAAGATGGGTCCGTCTACAGGTGTCCGGAGGCGCTGGCTTTAATTTCATATTGCCTGCTAATCCCAGTTGGAAAGTGCACCAGCTCGAAGACCACATGCTCAGCCTGTATAATTAAATCGCAGCTAGTGAGCTCAGCTCAATGCGGGCAACCAAAATTAAGTCACTCAGAAGAAATGGATTCTTTGTCGCTACTAGTTTGAAGGTCGGTCACGTATTCAACGACTGGGATTAAGTCACCTGTGTCATGGTCACCAAAAATTAGAAAGACGAATCGACTGAACTAGAAACCAAGAAAGAACAAAAGAAATCAACGTCGGTGAAGCAAACTGAAAAGAAGTAATCGAACTAGCGAAAAAAATCAGAGCAGGTCTAAGAGAAAAAGACAGATAAAGTCTAGACTACGAATTAAAAGAAGAAGAAAAGCAAAGACGATAGTAATGAATAAAAAATAAGCCCCGCATCTTTTTCAGCTGATAAACTACTCAATATGATGAAGCTGGTGAGGCAAAATATTAAGTAGGATAATAACTCATAGAAGAAATAAGATACTCCTAAAGACACAAAGAAATAAAAAGCTGAAAAATAAGCAAAGACGAAGGAACAGAAAAAATCGAAAACCATTATAATTGAGCAAGAGTCCGATTGATTGTGAGCTATTGAATATTTATTTAATACAGTATATATAGGGTAATGAAAAAGCACCCGCGAAGGGGCTCGAACCCTCGACCATTAACTTAAAAGGCTAACGCTCTACCGACTGAGCTACGCGGGTTGTTATCTGAGAGGATTTGAATTTGTAGAAATTACCTGGATGTTATAAGCACTGTAGACTGTCTCAACAATACTTTGATAACAATTATAATTAAATAAAATGAGCATTTTGGCCAGTCGACTGCCAGCAGTAAAATTTCTAGCAATTTTAGCAGTCCTCAATATCGGCAGCACATACTTATCCAAAGTAACAAATTGATAACAATCAGGGCATGCGAAAGTCTGTTATGACTATCCAAGATTATGTGGACATGAACATTGATGAAAAAACACAGTATACAATAATGGGCGTAATTAAACCTAGATCAATAAAAATCGCGTCAGGTCTTAGCAAGAAATTCGTCATCACTGACTCCGTGAACGACCTGAACTGCAAGTACGACGGTGAGACTCCAACAGAAGTCAAAGAGGGCGACACAGCGATTGTGACTGCTATTTGTCCCAATGTACTAGATAAAAGCAATATTTTGGTCAAATCATACATTACAAAGCACTCAATGTAAGTGAACGAGTGGAAGACCAAGAACAATGTTTCCAGCAAATCTTATGGACTCGAGAAGTACAAGTGAGACAAGCCTTTTTTCTCGACTAAATAAATTATTTGTATATGAGTAATATATAAGTTATTATAATATGCAAATAGCATTAGGGCACTCTCAACCATGCAAGCCTACCAATACCTTTCCTGTGATGGCTATGCTGGTGTGGCTGGGCTGCTGCTTCTAGTTTGCCCCACCAACTCTACAGCTGTCCTCTCTAGTCATAAACTAAGTTTCAACTTATACCTTTACAGCCAATAGGCAATACGATGCGAATTTACTTGTGACTCCTTGGAATACTCAGCTTGTCCCTGCGAACACTTCTATCGACATATACTTTCCACCAGAATATTTAACTCTAACTGGATCGAGCCAGACTCTCAGCTGTGATTATGTCATCATTAATGGGCAAATCGCATTCGGTCCATTTCCTATATTACAAGCAGGGTCACCAGCATCACTCGTTATAAAAGTTACAGGTGTCATCTCAACAGATACTGCTATTTCTGACATCATTTTGAACATAAATGGAATTCAAAATCCAAGTCCCGCCCTGACAACTGGATTCTTCATAATACAAATGGGCGTCGATTACTCAGCTAGTTCTACTACTGTAACGTTTCAACCTGCACAACTATCAGCATGTGCTATAACATTTAATCCTGCCATAGTGAATACAACAGGCAATATGATCACGAACATTACTGTGCTAAACCCACTTCCTAGAAATGGATCCATTGTTGTAAAATTTCCTGCTTCTTTGAGGTGGACATATGATCTCTCATTCAACCATCCTTTACCAGTAATTGGAACACTCTCATGCTCTTTCCTAAATACTGCAGATCTGCCATACATTCAGAGTATTTCTTGCATAGGATCTTCGAATCAAGGTGTAGTGATCAGTATCGCTTATGTCAACAGTTCAAGTCAACAGCAGATTCCAGCTGGTACTCGCATTTCGTTCAGCATAAACAATTTATTTTCACCCCCGACAACTGAGCCTGCTGATACTCTGTCTATTTCAACCACTTATCCGATATCTACGGTTGTGTACACAGTGGATACTTGCACTTCTAGTATCACAGGACTGGTGGCTAAACCCATTACAGTAGTATACTCTTCCACAGTTTCACCTCTCTATGTGAACATGGCGACAGGATTCCGAGTCAATTTTACACTTTCTGACACACTGGGACCCACTGATTACTTCCGACTTGAGTTCCCTACTGGTTTACAGATCACATACAGTTTCAAGTTGAGTTCACTTTTGCTAGGCACTGCTACTTACACTAGTTCAAATGGGTCCCTAGTATTCCAGAGATCAACAGCATCAGTAGCCGACAACTTCATAGGGGAAATGCACTATATAACATTTCAGACTTTCACAGCACCACGCTCAGTAAAACCGACCAACCCTATTCGCTTCGTAGTCCTAAGCGCAACAGGATACTAGAAATTAGCTGGTGTTAATACTATCAGGGCAGTGTAGAAAACATACTCTAGCACTTTAGCTGTCTCCACTAATGTTGTTTCGAGTGTGAGCAACTACACTATATCATTTACTTTAGCTGATCCGCTTGCAGCAAATGGTATGATTATTATAACAGTACCAAACTATATTGTCGTACCTAGTTGTCCATTATTGAGTCCATCTTCAACAATTACTGGTAACCCATCATGCACAATTGGCGCTATTTCATCTCCAAACTACACAATAACATTGACGAGTATTAATGCTTCAAGTGCTGGTATAACAGCAGGTCAAACTATAACAATAACTCTTGTGAATATAACTAACTATTACTCTGCAATAACTGTGCCTGCCATTGGTATTAAGATATACTACACGAACATCACTGCTGATTTAGTAGCTGTGTCTACAACAAACAGCATTACTTTAACACCTAGATCAGCTGTAATTAGATCAGTATCGGTTAGTAATGGTCTGGTATCTACGTTGCAGAAACCAGCCTCGTACTCCATCACAATTAATTTTGCCTCAGCCATGCCTGTAGGTGCATCACTACTTTTACTCTAAATGGATCCCACTGCCAAAGTTGATACACTTGCCAATGGAACTATAAACTGCATCATTCAACTATTAGATGGTCTTAATACTAGTGTAGTTGTGAGTTCAGTATCTGGTACTATAACTTCTGCTGTAACTAATAGTGTGTCCACTATGATTAAGATAGTACTACCATATAATTTCACGTATAGTAC
>APMI01028559.1_pt1 | contig 20497 bp, 15 predicted proteins | sample 667938 | NCBI WGS metagenome assembly APMI01 (sample SAMN01084076, study PRJNA167559) | wastewater metagenome | biome: Wastewater | place: Denmark: Ejby Moelle, Odense | collected 2011-11-28 | reverse complement strand
GTGGCCGTGACTTTACCGCCCTTTTGCTTCGGATTAGGCAGGACTTTCAGATCAATCTGGACGGAACCGGCGAGCGCCGCTGTTTTTAAGCCCTGTTTTTCTGGTCCGAAGACTGCATTTCCAGACGATCCAGTTGTCTTGAGCATTTGGCCATTTGCAGCAGAACTTTCGACTATCGTTGTTCGACTCGGCATCGAAATCAAAAGGTCGCTCTTTGGATTCGATTGTTTGAGGGTAGAACTCGCCGAGTTCAGTCTCGTCGTTCGGATGTCCCCTTTCTGTACTGACTCCAACGTCGCTTCGACCCCGCCGGAAGCTTGGCCTTGCTTGATGAAACCGTTTGAGGCGAGCAAATTGGCAGTCTGCGAATGGAGTGTGAGCCCCTGAGGTTTCGCAGTTACCAATACGTCCTTTCGCAGATCAAACGACTGATCCTGTGGATTAATCTCAGTGCGAAGAAAAGAACCAAATTGAAGCGTCATTTTCTCATCCGCACTAGTCGCTGAGTAGCGGTTGTTGTTGAGCACAAGAACCTTTTCAAAATGGTCCTGAGTTCCAATTCGCTTAAGGTCTACAGAAGCATACAGTTTGTCGAACACCCCGGCTTTTCCGGCTTTGCCATCAACCTTAACGCCTCCAGAGGCAACGACGAGTTTCTTCCGCGCCTCGTGCGACATCTTGGTCGCAGTTAACGTAGTCGATTGGGTTCTTGAGATCAACTTGACGTGATTGGAGAGCTCCAGTAATTGTCTGGATTGATCGGCGGTGCCTTCGTCGCCACTGAAATCGGTGGTTGGCTTTCCCTCCTGGTATAGAGAGCCGGTCACAACATGCATTTTTCCCGAACTGGTGTTATCCGACGTGACATTCATGTCGAGCGACTCCCAATTCGTCATCCAAAGCAAAGACTTGCCATCAGCTGAGTACTGCTCGGCAGATGCCTTCGACATTTGAATATCCATTGGGGGCTTCTTGTCGGCCTTATCCTCTTCTTTGGTCGTCGGTTTGTCCGATGGTTTTGAACCGCAGCCCAAGAGAAGAACAGCTAACGCAAGAAGCCCAGATCTCATGAAACCACCGGAAGTGGTTTTGTTTTCTTCGCGAAACGGCCCATGTGCTGGCCAGCGAGTTGTCCGCAAGCGGCTGCGATTTCGTGTCCTCGTTCGATGCGTTGGGTCACGTTGGCACCGTGTTTTTCAAGAACCCGGCGAAATGCTCGAATACGTTCTTTCTCGGGTCGAGCAAATCCTTGTTCGGTATCGACCCAATTGAACGGGATTAGGTTGATGACGTTTGGAATTCCTTTCACCGCACGAGCGAGTGCCTCAGCCTGTTCAGGAGTGTCCGTCAGTTCCTTGATCAAAAGATATTCCAAAGTGATCTTGCGGCCGGTGCTACGCTGATACTTCTTCATTGCTTGCATCACGTCGGCAACGGGCCATTTGTGGTTCACAGGCATTAGCCTGTCACGTACTTCATCGACGGCAGAGTGAAGCGACAATGCGAGGTGAATCGGCAAGCCTATCTCCCCCAGAGCGTTGATCTGAGGGACGATGCCAACGGTTGAAACAGTAATGTGCCGATACGAAAGCCCGACCTCTTCGTGGAGGAGTTTCATCGCCTTTACAACGTTATCAAGGTTGAGGAGCGGTTCCCCCATGCCCATAAAGACGACGTGGGAGACACGGCGTTCCGATAATCTTTGGAGCATCAGATATTGGCCGACGATTTCTCCCGCAGATAAGTTACGGTCGAATCCGCCTAAACCGGTCGCACAGAACTTACAACCCATCGGGCAGCCGACCTGACTCGAAATGCAACACGAGACTCGGTCGTGATAGGGAAGAAGCACGCACTCAAAAACTTGACTGTCTCCGTTATGAACGAGGAGCTTGTCCACTTCGTCAACGGACATTTTGTGATCCGCCACGCTCAGAGGTTGAACCACAAATTTCTCCGCGAGCTCTTCGCGAAGAGCCTTGGGTAAGTCGTTCATCAAATCGAATGAATCGACAGCCCGTGCGTAAAGATGATGCGCAATCTGCTTTGCGCGCCAGCGGGCGTCTGGCCGATCCTGCAGAACCTCCTGAATCTCTTCACGAGTCATGCCAACAAGGCTTGGTTTCGTCGGCTCCACCTCCCAAGTTTACCGTTTATAGGTGGAGCGACTTCGATGGCTCACTGAAGCACAACGTACATTGCCGTTTTGGGGAAATCGAACTGCACGGACTTGCTGGTCTTCGTGACCGGAATCGTACTAATCTGCATTCCATTCATATCGAGAACTCGGGCCGTTTTCAGGTTCGGGTTCTGAATAACAACGGTAAGATCAGCCTTTTGCACCTGCCAAGGCTTCTTGCCAATACTGACAATGGTTGAGCCTTTGACTGTTGCTCCACCATCCAGTTTGATATCGGTGGGTTGGTCGACCCAACCCGTTGGACGGCTACGCGTTGCGAACTGAACCAGCACCTTTGACGATGAGTCGAGCGGTTTTCCATCCATCGAGACGACCAGCGCGGCTCCATATTCGTTTCCGCTTCGAAGCGTGACTGACGAGAGTTTGTAGGTGGGTTTCTGGGCAAAGAAAGCAGTGACGCCTTGAGCGCAGGGCGTATCTAAAGTGCAGAACTCTTTGCTCGAATCAAGAGCAATCTGGTTCGTATTACTTTGAACGGTAGTGCCCTGGATGAATGACGATAGCGGTTGCGCTCTCGTTTTCTCAGGGGCATCATCAAAGGCGACAGTGACCGGCCCCACAAGGAACGCTTTAGGATTGATAAATGTCTTGACCGAGGATTTTGATACGATGTCTCCCGTATCTCGGTTGGGATCAAACCCGGACTCTTCGGCAATGATAGGAAGCTTGCGCTGCCAAATGTCGGAGAGTGAGCGATGCTCCTCAACGGCGTTTTTGCCCTTTTCTATGTAGCCCATTCGATACATCATTGCCGCTCCAGGGAAGCTACCAAGTATTTCAGGATTGCCAAACACCCACATGCCTAGGCTATCGAGATAACCGTTGCCTGACTGAGGCGGAATCCAACCTTCATCACCTGTTGCAAACCAGTAGTAGCCCGCAATACCAGTAAGGCTTTGGTAGGCGGAAACCAAGAAGGGTGCCTCTGCCGTGTAAGCCATGGGCGACACCCAGGTCGATTCCGTTATGAGCATCGGACGGTTGAACGTCTGCTTGATGGTGAGGGGGAAAGCAGAGGGATCTCTAAGAACAGATGGACTCGTGAATCTGTCTCCATTGACGATGGCCCATCCTGTATTTGGCCCTTTATGTATTCCGCTGAAATATCGGTTGACTGCGTCAACTTCGGTGGGTGTGTAGCTGTATCTCTCCGCATCGAACAACCGCAAGGAATCAGCGGTACGCCAGTTGCCTGCGTTAATCAGTTGTTTGCCCCCGAGATCTTCTCGAAGATATTTCACGATGTCCGAGTTGAACCGATACATCGTCTCGGTCCAGAACTCAAGTTGATCAGCGATTCTTTGCTGCATGCCGCCTTGACGGGCTTGTGTGAACTCCCAAATCCCGACCAACTCGGGCAACCCTGCTGCGAGGTTGTCCCCTTTTTGCGAGACGTTTTGCCATCTCTGTTGAACGGCAGCCATCGAACCATACTTCGATTTGAGCCAGGTTCCGAACTGCCTCTTCATCAGTTCGCGAGCATCGCCCTGAAGTCCAGAGATCGTCCAGAAGAGCAGGCTGTCTTCGTTCTGAATTTGGATTATCCCAACGCCAGCATCTTGAGCGAGACTCAACCCGGTGTAAGGATTCTTGGGCGAAAACAGTTGCTTAAGCCAGCCTTTGTAAGCCGCCTGTAGCTTTGGCTCGAAGAATAGCAGAGCTGCAGCGTTTGGGAGTCCACTGGCGGCGATGCCCCAATCCTTTCCAATCTTTGCTTCGATCGCCCAATACGGTGAGATCGTTGTGTAAATCCCTTCCTTCTTCATGGCGGCGACGGTTCGCCATATCCAGTCGCGTTCCGATTCACGAATCGAATTCAACGGCATGTCGGCAGAAGGGTTCAGGTGCGCATGCAGTCGCACCATGTTGACACCACGTTTTGCCATGAATCGAGCATGGGCAGCAAGACTAGGCTCCTTTTGACTCCACATCGGTCGAGCAGTCCAAGGTTTTTCACGCCCTACAGTGGTATTGATGCACCAAAAGCGGACTGGCTTGCTGTTTCCGAGTTGGAACCCACCTTCTCCATCGACCTTAACGAAACCAGATTCTCCGGCAATCTTCTCGTTCAGACTTCTCAAATCAAGGAGGGCGGTACTACTAAATTGATCTTCTTCAGGAGTGAAAGCCCATGTGTCTGGAGGGGTCCAAGATTGGGTTGTCAGGACCGATGCGAGAAGGGAGACGATCAAACTCATGCTGTGAACCTTTTCACAATCATAAACTTGAGTTGCTCTCTTGACTAGATGGAATCAACTAAACACGAAGGTTAACGATCAGGAATGCTCTGTTCGATGCGTGCGATTGCGTTAATGGGCACAACTTCAACTTTGGATGTGTCGGTTCGAAGCAAGAATACAAACTGGCTGGTTGTACCAATCAGCACAGACTCCCCTAGAATTGTTTTCTCGTCAGGATCGTTGGTTAGGTGCACCAAAACATGCCGGGCGTGACCCTTCGCAACTTGGTTAGCCGAGTAGCTAGCATAAGCCCAAGCAAACACGACGAAGTAGAGCAAAGCCAAGGTGACGAAGACAGCGGATCGTGAGTACCACCTTTTTGCTTCGAGTAGATCAGATGACTTGGCGTATCGTGCCGATTTTGACCGTACATAGACGTCCAACCGGTAAATGAGACTCAAAATCAGAATGGACAGAAGAGTCAGCAAAAACAGGATTGGCTCACGAAAACCTGCGAGGAGATAATCGACCGGTTGTCCGTAATCAAGGATGGCGATTCCGAATGAGCGGAAGAACCAAAACTCGTAGATAACCCCGATTCCCGTGACGCCTAAATAGGTGAGGGTTGAAAGCCACCCAAAGTGGTCCCTCAGAAAGTCGAAAGAACCTGGCGGCAGTTTGGCGACAGGCTCTTTCATAGATCCACTTGTTGGGGCGTCTTATTTGCTGAGTCGAAGTCCTAACTCGGCCCACTGTTGAGGGTCGATCGTGCTCGGCGCGTCCATCAGAGGATCGTAACCGTTGCCGACCTTCGGAAATGCCATGACCTCGCGGATGTTGTCGGTATCGGTCAAAAGCATGATCAACCGGTCATATCCCCAAGCGATACCGCCATGAGGTGGTGAGCCGTAGCTGAACGCTTCGAGCAAGTGACCAAATCGCTCCTGCTGAGTCTCGTCGTCGATCCCGAGCAATGCGAACATTCTCTGCTGAACGTCGGGGCGGTTGATACGAATGGAGCCTCCACCGCATTCATAACCATTGCAAACCATGTCGTAAGCGTCTGCGCGGATGCGACCGGGATCCGTTTCGAGATAGACCAAGTCCTCTTCTTTTGGCGATGTGAACGGATGGTGCATCGCGCTCCAGTGGCCGTCTTGAGCATCCCATTCGACGAGCGGAAAGTCGAGAACCCAACAGAATTTCAGGATGCGTGGGTCCCGCAACTTGAGACGGTCGCCGATCTCGAGGCGGAGGCGATAAAGAACGTTGTTCGTTTGTGTGTAATCGCCTGCAATGAAGCAAAGGAGGTCGCCCTGCTCGGCACCTGACCGCGCTTTGATCGCCTCGATCTCTTCAGGTTTCAGGAACTTTGCAACTGAGCCTTTCACTTCGTCACCGAAGATGAGCGTCGCCATTCCCTTTGCGCCGAGATCCTTACAGAAATCTTCAAGGATGCCGATTTCTTTACGTGAAAGGTTTGCGCCTCCCGGATAGCGGGCACCACGGATGAAACCACCGCTCTCGATGGTCGCCTTAAAGATGCTGAATTCAGTTTCGGCGAGGTCAGCAGTCACATCGAACAACGGCAAGGCAAAGCGAATGTCTGGTTTATCGCAACCGTAGAGGTGCATCGCCTCGTCGTAGGTGAGCCGCTCAAACGTCCCGACTTTCTCCTTGTCCAGCCCATACTCGTCGATCATCTGATTGACAACGGTTCGCGTACATCCTTCGGCGACGCCCAGAATGTCCTCTTGAGTGATAAAGGACATCTCAAGGTCGACTTGGGTGAATTCTGGTTGGCGGTCTGCTCGGCTTGCTTCGTCTCGGAAGCACTTGGCGAACTGGTAATAGCGCTCAACGCCTGCGACCATGAGCATCTGCTTGTATTGCTGAGGGCTTTGCGGAAGTGCGTACCAGTGGCCCGGATCGAGTCGATATGCGACTAGGTAGTCGCGAGCGCCTTCGGGAGTCGATTTCGTAATGATTGGTGTTTCGACCTCTAGGAACCCAATGTCGTCGAAGTATCGACGCATGTTTCGGATGACCGCGGCGCGAATCGAAAGACGGCGGAACATCGAAGGTCGTCGAAGGTCCAGATAACGGTGCTTGACGCGCAACTCTTCGTTGACCGTCGCCATCTGATCTTCGTCGCTAAGCGGGAAAGGCAGTGGTTTGGCAGGGCCAAGTACGGTGTAGCCGGTCACGATGATTTCGATGTCTCCAGTCGGCATCTTCGGGTTCTTCGTACTCTCGGCGCGCTCGCGAACCTCGCCGGTAACGGCAAGGCAGGTTTCACTTCGGATTTCGTTGCGATTTGGGAATCGATTAGGATCAAGAACGAGTTGAACAAATCCAGTGCGGTCACGAAGATCGACGAAGAGAACTCCACCAAGGTCGCGAACGCGATGCGCCCAACCGTTGAGACTAACTTCTTGACCAGCGTGTTCGAGGCGGATTTCGCCACTTGTTTTCGTTCTTTGTACGAATCCCATAAGATATAGAGGATACCCGTGGGGTGCTCTACAGACTCGAAAAAGTGGTTCGTTGGTGCCCAACCGATAATCGGTTAGCACTGCTTGCGAGAGGAAGTGCAAATCGCCCTGGCAACTTTGACAGGGCTTGCGTGCTCAATTACTTACGCGCAACCTTCGTTGGTGCTGCTGCATCCTTCAGCGTTAGCAGATAGGATTGCAAAGCTTCGATTTCTTGCTGAGTACCGACCAGTGGTGGCATGTAGTATCGGTACGGCGAATCTAGCTTATGATCATGAAGCACCTTCAGGATATTTCCGATAGCCTTTGCGTCACGATCCGCAAGAAATGCCCTCATGGATCTGTATCCGCCGGCAGTGTGGCAGGACAAACACTGTCCCCGGAACATCGCTTTGCCAACTTCAACTTGCGAAGCGTCTTTTCCGGGCGACCACATCGACTTGGTGAGATAACCGTCTCGGTTAAAAGTATCGACTTCACTAATGCGAACACCGTTTGAATACATATGAGAACCGATCACATATGGTTTTCGAACGGCTTCTCGTGCGTATTCCGTGGAACCTGTAGCGGCAAGAGCGATGAACAATACCGACAACGCATGGCCGTAGGTCAGGTCTTTCGGGAACTTGTAGGCAAAGAAGTAAACGATGCCGACGATGGTTGCAGTGGAGATCACCGAGATAAGGGCAATGCGAGTGATTTGGGTGAATGCCCCAGATCCGATGGTGGTCATGCCTAGCTCGAGCAGATGCTGATTCTCTCGGGGAACCATATACAGGTACCAACCGAGCATGAATGGCATCAACACAAAAGCCGGAAGGAGCCAGCCTGCGCTCCACCGAATCATGGAAACTTTTGCCTTGCCAAAGGTGTCATCGTCGAGACGCGAGAAAGAAACAAGAGCCCAAACACCGGCTAGCGAAAGGCAGACCAACGTTCGCAAGATCAGGCTTGGCCAGTAGGTTGGGTTAAAGAAAGCGTTCCAGAAGTAAGCCGATTCGTGTCCGGTCCCGGCAGCCTTGAGCCATGTTGTGCCCGGCGTCAGCATGAACGTCAGAATGCCGTTGATGATGACCAGAGTGCATACAGAAGCGACCGCGTACAGATTGCCGACCTTCATATGCAGTTTGTCTGGAATGCGTCGCCAGGTGTAGTAATAAACCGCAGCGGCTGAAAGCTCGACGATGAAGAACACCCACTCAATGGCCCATCCAAACACGAAGTTATGTATCAGGGTGCTCGTTGCTTCTGGTTGGATCAACCCAATGGCAAACCAGATTCCAACTCCTGATACTGCGCCGAAGACACCGGTGAGTACGAGAAAGAACTTCGAATGTCTCTCCAAAATCGGGAGCCAATCGCGGCGATTCTCGCGAATCGCCTTTGCCTCGGCAACGGCTAAGTAGATTCCGCCGCCTACGGCAAAGTGCGAGATCATAACATGGAAGATCGCGATGATGCCGATGACCCACGGCAAACCAATTCCTGGAACTTCCCAGACTGGATAATTCATAGTTGTGCCTCCATTCCTCCTTAAGCGAGCACGTATCCCAAAATTGTAGTTAACACCAGAACCGTGACAACAAAAATGCCGAAGTAAGTTGCCCTTTTGGCGACGAGGCCACCCTTGGTTTTGACATCGTAAAACGGAATCAGAACCCAAAGAATCAATCCGAGAGCAAACAGAGTCATACCTGCCGCTTCACCAAGGAAACCTGGAACGAGCTTTCCGATGACCTTTAGCGTTGCAAACTGACTCATGAAATACCACTCAGGATGAATTCCAACCGGGGCTGGGCTGAGCGGATCGCCCATTTTTCCAAGCTGAGGTGGAAAGAGCGAAGCCATGATCGCGATAGCATTCAGAGTCATCAACCACATGCCCAGGTCTTTGGCCAAGAAGTTTGGAAAGAACGGAATGGATTTTCGCTCTTGTTCGGGTTTCTCTTCTTCGCTCGGCGGGACGGCATTCCCATGCTTCTGAACCAACCATAGGTGAAGCCCCAAAAGTGGAAGGTAAAGCAAAGGCAAGATGACGACATGTAGCGCGAAGAATCTTTGCACCGTTACGTCAGAAACTTCGAGTCCTCCTCGAAGCAGATTCGCTATGGTTTTGCCGAGAACAGGTAGAGCTTCGGGGGTTGCCAGGCCAATCTTCGTGGCGAAGTAAGACAACTCGTCCATTGGGAGCAGGTAGCCACTAAATCCAAAAGTAAGGCCAAGAAGTAGAAGCAGAATCCCTGACCACCAGCCAAACTCTCTTGGTCTCCGATACGCCTTCATAAAGAAGACACTGAACATGTGAATCAGGACCGAGATTAAGAAAATGGTTGCGCTCCAGTTATGAGCAGAGCGAATCAGCCAGCCAAAATGAATGTCATAGGTAATCTGTCGGACAGAGTCATAAGCCTCGGGCCCAGGCTTGAAGTAGATCAGTAGCATGATGCCAGTAACCACCTGGCAGATAAAACAGAACAGCGAAATGCCGCCCCAGTAATACCAATAAGAGTATCGGTGAAGAGGCACTTTCTTTTTCGCCGCAAATGCGCGCAGTTCTCCCAAAGAGAGCCTTTCGTCGACGTAGTCAAGAATCTTGCTCATGGTTCTCCTTAAGAAGCCCTCGAAACGAGGACCGAGCCTTTTTGGACTTTCACAACGTACTTGGTAAGCGGTTTCGGAGGCGGTCCGCCGATGTTCTCGCCGGTGTGAGCATCATAAACGCCTCCGTGGCAAGCGCATTGAATCTTGCCGGTTTCTTTCTTGTACTGAACCGTGCAACCAAGATGCGTGCACACAGCGTTGAGCGCCACCCATTGATCGTCATCGTGATGAATCAGAAGCGCAGGGTATGGACCAAACTTGAACATCATGGCGCTCCCCTTTGGCAGTTCGTTGGCTTTGTCCAAGGTGACGTCTTTGACTGCGGCAAGGATTTGCGCCTTTTCGACGGGAGAGTTTAGGTAGCGGTAGACCGGGTAGCCGATTGCACCCGCATAGGCGAGACAGACCCCACCAACGGCAACTTTTACAAACGCTCGTCGGCTGACCCCTTCTTCTTGTTCGACTTCATCGGCTTTCTGGTTTGTCAGTTCTTCGCTCATGCTAACACCTCCTCTGAATTGCCTTTTGCCCGTTTCATCACACTCAATAACCATCCTAAGGTGCCGAGTCCGGCAACAAAGAGGATAAGGAATAGCCCGATGACAAACCAGTTGCTCGATTCAACGCGATTGAAGACGTCAAATCCTTTGCTGGCAAGCGTTAAGTCGCGAATTTGATCGCGAACGAGTACCGCTCCAGCAATGCTTAAGAACGTTGTCACCGGAGCTGTCCATCCGAGCCACAAACTAGGAGTTGCCTTTCTTAGATGCAAAACGGCGATGATGAGCGTAACGACTGCGCATATTCCCCAAAGAGCAGTTCCAACTTTATTGAGTGCAGACCCAGAGAGGGCTTGTTGTATTTCGAGCGGCTGTTTAGCGATGACTCGAAAGCCGAATCCGATCTGAACGAGAACTCCTGCGATGGTGAATTGAGTTCCGAGCTTTTGGAGAACCTTCTTTGTGCCCGTTTCGATAGTCGAAAGGTTACTGTTGAGAGCTATCCAGCATCCCCCTGCAATCAACCCGCCAAACATCATGAATAGCCATCTGGGCATCATGGTGACTTCGTGCGGAATGCCCTGAAGTCCCGTTGCTGTTTTGGCGTACATGCCCGGCCAAGCCTCTGGTTTGAGCATTAAGGTCATCGCCATCGTGTAGATTTGGCCGATACCCGCTGCCAGCATCAAAGCCACAAAGGCTTGCCAACCGTAGTGCTGGCCCTGTCGGAAACGACATAGAGCAGATAGTAAGCCGCCATCAGCTGAAACACAATGCTCAACCACATCACAGCGATGAGTACAGTGCTTGTGTAAATCGCTCGTCCATAGAGAACTTGCAGGAAGAGTAGCGGCGGCACGCCAAGATTAATCACGTAGGTCATCACGATCGGGATTCGACGAGCGATGACGGAGAGTGCGGTCTTAGCGCTTGGGTCCGAGTGCTTCCTGACTCGGTAGTTCAATATCAGCACCGCGACTAGGCTTCCAATGAGAACTTGGACGGCAAAGAAGTGTAAAGCCATTGTGAGTAGGCTTAGCACCTTCATCAGCCATACCGGCGCTGGAATCGGTATGGGATCGAGACGTGGGAATTCCATAGATTGTGCTCACCCATCTCATCAACCTAGGCTGATGGGACCTTAGGAAGAATAGCTTTGCCCAGATGAGAGAACTTGTCATGGTTTCTATGTCCAAGTTTTTAGGGACATCTGGCCGTCAGAATTTGACTTGGGCTGTTGGTTTGGGTTCTGGGTAGAACTGCCATGAATGTTTGCGTACGTCATCCCAGTCTATGGGTTTGATCTTGGCGGACTCGAAAGAAAGAAGCACTTCTGTTTGACCAAGATTCTTCCATAAGATTTTTGAGCTGCGCATTGGCAAAGTGCGAACAAGCTTGGTCGGCTTACTCGCGCCAATAGAGCCGTGGTACTCAGCGATGTGCAGTTGAACGCCATCAGAAGTTAGCTTCCACGCGCCCCTTTCATGGATCGTTGGCACGGGTTTGCTTTGCTCACCGATCCACCAGTCAGTCGATTCGTATGTGTGGTTAGAATACAGGTTCAAAATGACTTGACAGTTAGATTCTTTGACTGTTTTCCAGGTCCCTGGTTTTGCCGTGCAGCCTACGAAAGATACTGCACTGCAAGCAAGAAAGAGTAGACGCGCTAGGTTTGGAATGTTGGAAGAGTTTGATCTTTGAGGTGAGATCATACTGCTGTTTAGAAAAGCCCAACGTAGACGGTTAGTTGTGTAGTTATTGTTTGCTAGGTTGTGTCCCATGATTGAGGTTTCCTGTGTTTGGTAGCTCGATGATCTGGCGGAAGGGTTATCTTTAAGCCCACTACGCGAATAGTAGATTGGGAGGTCCTAAATGCATCTGGGCTTGTACTTGTCAGAGTCTCTTATTTGCTTGAATCGTAATGTGATAGTGTTGGCGCTAGGTGTTGAGTCGCCTGAACCGATACTGTGGTCGAATTGTAAATATCAGGAATGTCAAAGTTGCTTGCTGTTTGGGTTCCAAAAGACGCCAGAAATGACGAACAATTGAGCGCCTCATAAATCTGTGCTCTCCTCACCATAAAGTGTTCAGCGATTCTTTTCGAAGTGCGACCATAGGCACAAAAGCTATTTGTTATCCACACTGGTCAGTCAGATAGCCCCAAGCTTGTGCTCAGCAAAACAAGAACTGCTTATTTGTAGTCGAAAACAATGACACGACATTATTGACAGGCAAAATCTTGACGTGACATAGAGGGGGAAATCGCCCAACAATGAGATCACCGTGAAACCGTCTGAGCAGTGGAGCACACTTGACGGCACCGAAGCCGCAGCGTCGGTTGCCTTTCGGACCAACGAGGTCATCGCAATTTATCCCATTACGCCTTCATCGGGCATGGGGGAACTCTCGGATGCGTGGGCAGCCGCTCACAAGCTGAATATCTGGGGGAATACGCCGCTCGTGCAACAAATGCAGAGTGAAGGAGGCGCCGCCGGAGCTGTTCATGGCTCTTTGCAGGCGGGTGCCTTAACAACGACGTTTACGGCGAGTCAAGGCTTGCTCCTCATGATCCCCAATATGTACAAGATTGCGGGTGAGCTGACAAGTACCGTTTTTCACATTGCTGCAAGATCTCTTGCAGCCCAAGGACTCTCCATTTTTGGCGATCACAGCGACGTGATGGCCGCTCGTGCCACCGGTTGGGCTATGCTCTTCGCCGGTTCGGTACAAGAGGTGATGGACTTTGCGCTTGTGTCGCAAGCGTCCACACTGAAGTCACGAGTCCCGTTCTTGCACGCATTTGATGGATTCAGAACTTCTCACGAAGTCAACAAGGTTGTTCCTCTCTCCGACGACCAGATTCGTGCGTTGATCGATCAAGAACTCATTAATGCTCACCGGGACCGTGCTCTGAATCCTGATAAGCCGTTTATCCGTGGCACCGCTCAAAACCCCGACGTATATTTCCAAGGGCGAGAAACGGTCAACCCATACTATGCCGCCGTTCCAGGGATTGTTGAGGGCTACCTCGACAGACTGGCAGAGCAGACTGGTCGTAAATATTCGCTCTACGAGTATGCAGGCGCGCCTGATGCTGAGCGTGTCATCATCGCGATGGGCTCTGGCATCGAAACCATCGAGGAGACTGTCGATCACCTAAACGCAAGCGGCGAGAAAGTTGGCCTCGTCAAGATTCGACTTTTCCGTCCGTTTGCAATTGATAAATTCGTAGCCTCTCTCCCATCTACGGTTCGATCCATTGCAGTATTGGACCGCACGAAGGAGCCAGGAAGTACGGGCGAGCCTCTCTATCAAGATGTCGTCACAGCGATTGCGGAAGCGGTTGCGAGTGGGACATCCAAGCTTTCTGGCTTCCCGAAGATCGTTGGTGGGCGTTACGGCTTAGCAAGCAAAGAATTTACTCCGGCGATGGTCAAGGCTGTGTTCGATGAGATCGCAAAGCCAGAACCGAAGAATCACTTCACGGTCGGCATTTTCGACGACGTTAGCCACACGAGTATCGACTTCGATCCGAGTTACTCAATCGAAATGCCCGATGTTCGACGAGCATTGTTCTACGGGCTTGGAGCTGACGGAACTGTTGGTGCCAACAAGAACTCGGTCAAGATCATCGGTGAAGAAACCAAGAACTTTGCACAGGCTTACTTTGTTTACGACAGCAAGAAGTCAGGCGCGGTCACAGTTTCACACCTGCGCTTTGGTCCAAGACCGATCCGGGCTCCTTACCTCATCGAAGAAGCTCACTTTGTAGCCGTTCACCAGTTCGGCTTGCTAGAGCGTTATCGCCCCTTAGAAAGGGCGATGAAAGGTGCGACTGTTCTCATTAACAGCCCATTTGGCCCCAATGAGGTGTGGGATGAGTTGCCCGTTGACGCTCAAGAGCAAATCGTTAAGAAGGGACTTAAGCTTTTCGTGTTGGATGCGTACAAGGTAGCCCATGAAGCAAAGCTAGGTGTTCGAATCAACACCATCATGCAGACCGCATTCTTCAAACTCAGTGGCGTTTTGCCAGAGGAAGAGGCGATCAGTCTGATCAAGAAGGCGATCAAGAAGACCTATATGAAACGAGGTCAGGCAGTGATTGAGCAGAACTTTGCTGCTGTTGACGAGGCACTCAAACACTTGCATCCTGTTTCGGTTCCGAGTGAGGTTACGAGCAAAAAGCCAGCCTTCGAAGTCATTCCAGAGGATGCTCCTGACTTCATCAAGAACGTCACCGGCATGATGATTGCGGGTCGAGGCGACGAGATTCCTGTGAGCATGATGCCTGCAGATGGAACCTATCCGTCGAGCACTTCTCAATACGAGAAGCGAGGCATCGCCACAGCATTGCCAGAGTGGGATCCAGACATTTGTATTCAGTGCGGGAAGTGTGTTTTGGTTTGCCCGCACGCCGCGATTCGAGCTAAGATCGCGAGTCAAGAAGACGTCGCCGCTGCCCCGACCGGGATCCAAAGCGCCGTTCCGAAGTGGAAAGGCATGGAAGACGGTAGGTATATCCTCAAGGTCTCTCATGAGGACTGCACGGGTTGTTCGTTGTGCGCAGAAGTCTGCCCTGCAAAGGACAGAACGAATCCTGAGCATAAGTCGCTCGATATGAAACCTCACGTGGTTGCAAAGGGCGAGGACACCGAGGCTTGGGACTTCTTTATGAACCTCTCGGATAAGCCAAAGTCCTCCGAGGTGATCCGATACAACACGTTGAAGAACGTTCAGTTACTCCGACCCTTGTTCGAGTTCAGTGGAGCTTGTTCAGGATGCGGAGAAACACCGTATATCAAGCTGTTAAGTCAGCTGTTTGGTGAGCACACCATCATCGCCAACGCAACGGGATGTAGCAGCATCTTCGGTGGAAACTTACCGACCACTCCGTACACGGTGAACAAGGAAGGCAGAGGTCCAGCTTGGGCGAACTCGCTATTCGAAGATAACGCCGAATTTGGAATGGGAATGCGTCTGGCCCTCGATGCTCAAAATGATCGAGCCAGAAAACTCCTGCAGAAGATGGAACCGGAACTGGGAAGCGAACTCGTTGATGCGCTCAGGGCACCCGTTGTCCACGAAGTTGGCGGACGCAATGCAAAGCGTGTTTGCGTTGAGGATCTTAAGTCTCGACTAAGAGAGCTAGGATCAGACGAGGCAGTTAGCCTTCTTGAGGTTGCCGATTCGCTCGTTGAAAAGAGCGTTTGGATTATCGGCGGTGATGGATGGGCTTACGACATTGGTTTTGGTGGACTCGACCACGTCCTTGCAAGTGGCTCAAACGTGAAGGTTCTTGTCCTAGACACCGAGGTGTATAGCAACACCGGTGGTCAGGCAAGCAAATCGACCTCACGTGGTGCAGTCGCGAAGTTCGCAAGTGGCGGAAAGCGTGCTCCAAAGAAAGATCTCGGCCGAATGGCCATGAGCTACGGAAATGTCTATGTTGCGCAGGTATCGCTCGGAGCGAACGATGCACAAGTGCTTAAGGCATTTCTAGAGGCGGAGGCATATCCTGGCCCCGCAATCATCATTGCTTACAGTCACTGCATTGCTCATGGCATCGACGTATCCCATGGGCTCCAGCAGCAAAAGAAGGCAGTCGATTCCGGTTACTGGCCTCTGTATCGCTTTGACCCAAGACGCGTCGAAGAGGGCCTGAACCCGCTTCAACTCGATAGCAAGACACCCACCCTTCCTCTCAAGGATTACTTGTATAGTGAAGGTAGATTCAAGCAGCTCATTCAAGCCGATCCCGACAGCGCAGCCGAGTTACTTCGACTAGCGCAGGAAGACGTCGAGACTCGATGGGCAGTCTATCAAGGACTGGCTGAATCTCTTGCTCATCAAGTTGAGTAGGGATCCGGAACCATGAAGCTTTCGACGCAATATCTTGGCTTAGAGCTAAAAAGTCCGCTAGTAGCCTCCGCTTCGCCGCTATCAAAGTCTCTCGATGGCATTCGCCGTCTAGAGGACGCGGGGGCATCAGCCATCGTCATGTTCTCCCTCTTTGAAGAACAGATCAACGGTGATCAGCGTTCCTTCGACCACGATATGCAGTTTGGTACGGATACGCACGAAGAGGCTCGCAGTTTTGTTCCGAGCAAGGGCTCATTTCCAGTTACTCCAGAGAGCTATCTTGAAATGGTCCGTCAGGCAAATGCGGCTGTGGATGTTCCGATCATCGCAAGCCTAAATGGTGTCAACAAGGGCAAATGGGTCGAGTACGCCAACCAGCTTGAGCAAGCAGGAGCGGCTGCAATTGAACTCAATCTTTACAAGATTGCGTCCGATCCAGGGGTGCTTGCCGCCGAAGTGGAGCGAAAGCTGCTATCGGTAGTTCGGGCTGTCAAGGCGCAGGTCAAAATTCCGGTCTCTGTCAAGATTTCACCGTTCTTCAGCAGCTTGCCCAACATGGCTCGGGGTCTGAGCCTGGCCGGTGCCCAGGGCATTGTCATGTTCAATCGGTTCTATGAACCTGATTTTGATCTTGATAACTTGGAAGTCATGCCTCGGCTCACGTTGAGTTGTTCTGACGATCTTCGCTTGCCGTTGCACTGGACCGCGATCCTGTTCGGCCGAGTGGATGCCGACTTAGCTCTTTCGGGTGGCGTACACACGCATCTTGATGCGATCAAAGCGATTGCGGCTGGGGCGAAAGTTGCGATGGTTGCTTCAGAACTATTGAAGAACGGAGCGGACCGTCTGGGGCAGATGGAGAAAGCGATGTCTCACTGGATGGAAGAGCATAAATATGAGTCTCTCAACCAGCTTCTCGGAAACATGTCTTACCTGCGAGTTGCTGATCCGGGAACCGTAGAGCGAGCCAGCTACATCAAAGAGTTGGGATCTTTTAAGTCAGAAATGCCTGCTTTCATTCCACAGTAGAATCAAAGCTGGTCCGTTTTTGCGAGGACGCGCACAAGTGAGCCGAGATCACGCGTGCGCGTCCTTTTTCGCTTTTCAGTCCGGGTTTACTAGCGCTGAAATGGCATCAAATCTTGGCTACGATGACACCCCTATTATTCCTGGTACAAAATGGCACGTCCATGACGGAAACCGACCTCAGCCCAAGGTCGTTACGCCAGGATCAAACAGCACTCAGGATCAACCTGGTGTTCCTCCTTCTGACGCTATTGTCTTGTTCGATGGAACCAGCCTCGACGGTTGGGTGAAGGCTTGGGAAGAAGGCCCTGCTGCTTGGAAAGTTGAAAACGGGTACATGGAAGTCGTTCCCGGCACTGGCAACATCAAGACCGCAGCAAGCTACGGCGATATTCAGCTTCACGTTGAAATGACGGCTCCGACGGTCATCAAAGGTGAAGGACAAGGTCGCGGGAACAGCGGAATCTTCTTGTTCGGCAAATATGAAGTTCAAGTCTTGGACAACTACGAGAACCCGACTTATCCCGATGGTACCGTTGGCGCTTTGTACGGCCAATATCCGCCATTAGCCAATGCAATCCGAAAGCCGGGCGAGTGGAATACCTACGACATTATCTGGCAAGGACCTAGATTTGATGGTTACAAGGTCGTCGTTCCCGCTCGAGTGACCGTTATTTTCAACGGCGTAGTGCTTCATCACGCCGTCGAGCTTCAAGGCCCAACTGAGCACAGAATATTGGCGGGATATACCCCTCACGCACCTTACGGACCTATCGAACTACAGGATCATGGCGACCTCGTTCGATTCCGCAATATCTGGCTTCGCGAACTCAAGGGTTACGACTACTAAGCAAAACCCGACCTCCTGGGTGTTTGCGATACCCAGGAGGCGCGCTTACCAGCTTCTAGGCACAACGAAATCGACCTTGATCGTATCGCCCTCAGAACCCTGGACCATTTTCGATGGAGCAACCTTTGGGTCAGGAATGGAGATGATGTACAGAAGGTGTTTGCCTGCTGGGATTCTCAAACGATAGTTCCCTCTCGAATCTGCAGTTGCGTATCCACCTAAAGCAGTACTCATCTGGTTCAGTGGGCGGTCACATCCGACTTGAAATGATAAGGAAGGGATTTTTCCGTCTGCGTACCGGATGCTCCCAGTGACAAGAACCCCCTTTTTGAGTTCGAAATGTTGGTTTGGGACGTCTTTGCCCTCTACTACTTGAATGTTCTCGATCGGAGCTGCAACGGAATTTTGCGATCTCTCCTGTCCGATGTTCACGATCTGAGCCGAGTACACGCCGGGACGCACTCCGGTGAGTCGATATTTTCCCTGATTGTCGGTTGTTGCCACCGGAACAATTGAGTAGGGAACCGAGCTATGAGCCGAGAGCTGAACGGTTTGCCCTGATACGGGTTTCCCGTTCAATGTGACGATTCCTGAAACGGTTGCCGACCTCGTTAGGGTAATCGCACCGGAAATTCGCCCGTTTTGAGCAGCGACTGATCCATACCACGGTTGCCGGCAGTAGTTCGGATCCCACGTGTCAATCTCTAATTTGAAGTTATCTGGGCAATCTGCAAAGGTAACCCATCCGTCTCGATTGGAAACCGCTGAGAAGAATTGCCGCCAATCCGGGCGAGTGTTGAGCGTGGTTTGCGTGGGTTTAGTCGGAACAAAATTTCGAACGAACACTTTCGCGCCAACGGCTGGGCGACCCGACGTATCGACGAGTAACGCCGTCACGTTCTTACCCTTTTGAGAGAGCTTGACGGTTACCGCCTGTTGCTCTTTCTTCACGAAAGCAAAGACAGGTTGGTACCCTGGCTTATAAACCCAAACCCCGTCAATATCCAAGCTCTTCGTAGAAGACCAAGGTCGTGATTCAGCTTCTCGGAAGCTGGCTTTTGTTGCGACATAGGTTCCTTTCGCATTTGTTATTCCGTCGGGCGGGGCGACTTGGCCGACAATCATCGGCTGACTGACTTCGAAAAGAAGATGTGCGCCACTCAAAGGAAGCTTGTTTGGCCCCAGGACGGTTACTTTCAACGGACCGTGCCAACCAGGACGGTTCGAGTTCACCACCGCGATTGCCGCTTCTGGAGCTTGAACGGGGAGAGTTTGCTCTGATCCGTTCTTTGGTTCCGTCTGTGCGCTGGCGATCTTAACGGCACCAAGAATACTAGCAGTAATCACTGCTATACATCCTCCGATCCATACAACCCTTCGATGGACAGCCCCTCTTTTGCGGCGAGGATCGATGATAGCAAGGAGTCGAGTCTTAACGACTGGGTGATTTGCCATGCAAACCATCAAAACGCGTTGCCTTTTCGCCGCGCGGGCGATTTCGAGGAGTTCATCCGCGTATTTTTCTGCGTTGAACCCACGAGCAAGAACCATGTCGTCACATGCGAACTCGCTATCCGAACGCATCCATCTTGCTCCGAGCCAGACGAGCGGGTTGAACCAGTACATGGCACAAGCGACCTGAGCCACCATCTGACATAGCCAATCCCGCCTCACAATGTGGGCCATTTCGTGAGCCACAACCAATTCCATTCGTTCGTTGGACCACTGCCTTGCACTCGTGGGAAGCAGAATGATTGGCCTAAAGAAGCCGATAGTAGCTGGAACTGCTAATTTATCCGTTTCTTTGAGTTTTGTTTTTCCAGTGGTGTCAAATCGACGTGAATCGCTGATAGGTTTTACGGTCAATGAGAGGTGCCATGCCGCGATTAGTCGAATCACGAGAGGCACGAGCATCATGCAGAGACCACCCAGGTAAACCACGACAAGCACAAAATATGGGTCGATAGTGTCAGGTATCTCCGTAGGCTGTGCAAAGCTCGATGGATCGGGAGTGGAAATAGGCTCGGTCGCAAAGAGGCCACTTTCGACGACTTGAATCCTCCGCAACGAAGCAGGAATCTGGACCTCTACCTTGGGAGCCTTGAGGCTAGAGAGTGGAAGCACGATTAGCCCGCTCATCGCCAAAAGCCAGACGGCATGACGCCACGAAGCGGACCGCTTCCGAAGAAGGATCGAGAGCATGGTGGCCGCAGAGGTGATGAAAAACCCTTTGATTGCGAGTTCGAAAAGGAGGGAAGCGTTATCCATTGTTTTGCCTCTTCTGCTTTGCCTCGTCTAAAATGGCTTGCAGTTTGTCGATGTCCTCGTCAGTCAGGTCGGTCTCCTTGGCCGAAAGGAGTGTGGTCAGCGCTCCGAAAGGAGTGTGGTCAGCGCTTTGTCCAAACTTCCGTCGACGAAAGTTTGTAAAAAGCGCTGCATGGCTTGTTTCGCGGCGTTAGGCTTTGGTTTTGCTGGTCGATAGGCATAGCGCCCTTCTAGGTCAAATCGAACAAGGAGCCCCCTTTCTTCAAGGACTCTAAGCTGGGTGCGAACGGTGGAGTTTGACGGCTGACCTGGAAGCTGTTGCTCAAGATCACTGGCTGTAATCGTCCCCTGCTTATAAGCGATATCCATGATTTGCTGGAATCTCGCGCTCAAATAGCCATGCTGTTTTGCCATGTGAGTTATAAATATAACGCAGAAAAAACCAAAGGGCGTTATTTTTATAACGTCATCGTGAATTGTCGCCAAAAAGGCAGTCTGTCGCTTCCATCAAAGATGAGACT
>APMI01016654.1_pt1 | contig 20497 bp, 15 predicted proteins | sample 667938 | NCBI WGS metagenome assembly APMI01 (sample SAMN01084076, study PRJNA167559) | wastewater metagenome | biome: Wastewater | place: Denmark: Ejby Moelle, Odense | collected 2011-11-28 | reverse complement strand
GATATTCGCGTCAAAGTCAGCTCGTTGGGAATTGTTTAGCATTTGCTATTGTGCATTATCTATTTGCCATTTTGTCCAACGGCATGTTGCCGCACAAGCTGAGAAGTCTATTTGTTTGAAGGCTCGTTAAAAACTACATCTCATTTCATTTGTTCAATATTTCACCAATATTTAATCATAATCGGATAATATTCACCAAAATAAGAATAATTACCGGAGTTATGGTGTGAATAATACGATTTATCGTGCGCGTGCGCCCTTAAGGTTAGGGCTTGCAGGTGGTGGAACTGATGTTTCCCCTTATTGTGATGAATATGGCGGTGCAATTATCAACGTAACAATTGATAGATATGCGTATGCGTCAATTCGCTTACGTGCCGACAATAAAGTAGTTTTTGTTTCTGTTGACCAAGACATCGAAGAAGAGTTTCCGATTGCAAGACTTGTTCCAGACGATTCCAGATTAAAACTTCACCGCGGTGTATTTAATCGTATTTTCCGCGATTATGGCTTTGGTCGTTCAAGCGGTTTTACGTTTACAACCCATGTTGATGCACCAATGGGTTCCGGGCTTGGTTCATCGTCTGCATTGGTTGTCGCTATGTTGGCGGCAATGCGGGAATATTTATATTTGCCGCTTGGTGAATATGAATTGGCGCGCCTTGCATTTGATATTGAACGCGTTGATTTATTGCTTCAGGGCGGGCGACAAGATCAGTATGCAGCAACTTTTGGCGGCTTTAACTTTATGGAATTTCAAGCCAATGAAAGGGTTATTGTAAACCCACTTAGGATGCGTCCGCGTATATTGAATGAAATTGAATCATCAATTCTTTTGACCTTTAGTGGGGCATCACGCGAAAGTGCCGCAATTATTGAAAACCAGTCAAAATCTGTACAAGCAGGCGGAAAATCATTGGAAGCCATGCACCAGTTGAAGGAAGAAGCTGTCCAAATGAAAGAAGCACTTCTATTTGGCAATGTATCACGAATTGGCGAAATTCTTAGATCCGGTTGGGAAGCGAAGAAAAGAACTTCAGCAACGGTTTCAACACCACAGGTCGAACAATTATTTAATGTTGCCATGAATAATGGTGCAATTGCTGGTAAATTATCGGGTGCCGGTGGGGGCGGCTTTGCATTGTTTTTGGTTGACCCTGATGTCCGCCCAAGGCTTGAAAAAGCAATTAAAGAGCAAACGGATGCCAATCCAACTAATTGTAAATTAACCCATGATGGGGTTGATGCGTGGGGCTTTTAATCGCTTTTAAAAGCATGTAAATGCGCTTGTTTAATACCGTGCAAATGACTATATAACATTGAAATTTGCAAAAGGTGAAATATGAAAATTGCGGTTGCCGGTATTGGTTATGTTGGTTTGTCTAATGCCTTATTGTTGGCACAACATAATGAGGTGGTTGCAGTTGATGTTGTTCCGGAAAAAATTGATAAATTAAACAACAAAATATCGCCAATCATTGATGTAGAAATTGAAGATTTTTTAAAAAACCAAAAACTTAATTTCAAGGCAACTTTGGATAAACGGGAGGCTTATGAAGGGGCGGATTTCGTAATTATTTCAACCCCAACAAATTATGACCCTGAAACCAATTACTTTAATACGTCGTCAATTGAGGCGGTAATAAAAGATGTTTTGGCAATTAATCCAAATGCCACAATGGTAATTAAATCAACAATTCCGGTTGGTTATACAAAACGTATTTGTGCCGAATTCGGGGTTGATAATATTATTTTCTCGCCTGAATTTTTGCGTGAAGGCCGCGCATTATATGACAATCTTTATCCGTCACGTATTATTGTTGGTGAACAATCAGCGCGGGCTGAAACTTTTGCCGGGCTTCTGCAACAAGGGGCAAAAAAGCAAGATATTCCAGTTCTTTTTACCAATTCCGACGAAGCAGAAGCGGTAAAACTATTCGCAAACACTTATCTTGCAATGCGGGTTGCGTTTTTTAACGAACTTGATTCTTATGCCGAAGCATTAGGTCTTGATAGCCGCCAAATTATTGACGGAGTCTCGCTGGATCCGCGCATTGGTAATCACTATAATAATCCAAGTTTTGGTTATGGTGGTTATTGTTTGCCAAAAGACACTAAACAACTATTGGCAAATTATAAATCTGTTCCGCAGGTTCTTATTCGTGCGATTGTTGACGCCAATACCACTCGTAAAGACTTTATTGCTGATACTATTATTGCGAAAAGGCCAAAGGTGGTTGGGGTTTATCGTCTTACCATGAAAGCGAATTCCGATAATTTCCGCGATTCTTCAATTCAAGGCATTATGAAGCGCATCAAGGCAAAAGGAATTAAAGTAATTGTTTTTGAACCAACTTTAAAAGATGATGACTTCTTTAATTCACAAGTTATCAAGGATCTTTCTGAATTCAAAGAAATGTCTGATGTAATTATTGCCAATCGTCTTGAAACCTCAATTATGGACGTAAAAGACAAGGTCTATACACGCGATTTATTTGGCAAAGACTGATAAATTCGTAACCGATAAGCCATTTATTAAATAAATAATATTATAGGTCTCGTTGAGGACAAGACTTATATATGATTAAACAAGCAATTATTCTGGTTGGCGGCAAGGGAACACGCCTTGGCGATCTTACAAAGGCAACTCCAAAACCTCTTTTAGAAGTTGAAAGCGGGATTAAATTTCTTGATGTTGTTATCGAAAATTTTGCCCGTTTTGGCTTTAATGATATTATCCTTTTGGCAGGTTTTTGCGGCGAACAAATCGCAGAAGCCTATAAAGGCAAAAATATTCATGGTGCAAAAATCCGTGTAATCATTGAACCTGAACCACAGGGCACGGGTGGAGCGCTTTTGTTTGCTCGTGAGTTTCTTGATAATTGGTTTGTTGTTGCCAATGGTGACAGTATCTTTGATTTTAATCTTCGTGAGTTTGCAAAAGATCCGTCGGATGATTTCATCGCGCGTCTTGCTTTACGCCAAGTGCCAGACCCAGCAAGATATGGTGCGGTAACTATTGAAGGCGATAAAATCACCGCATTTCTTGAAAAAGACCCTAGTTTACAGGGACCAGCACTTATTAATGGTGGAATATATTTATTGTCTCGCAATGTGTTGGATTTAATTGATGGCCCATGTTCAATAGAAGCGAATATTTTTCCAAAACTTGTTGAAATGGAAAAAATTGAAGGCCAAGAATATAACGGATATTTTCTTGATATGGGTTTGCCAGATTCATATGCCCAGTCGCAACGTGAAATACCGGTTTGGCGTAAAAAGCCATGCCTGTTTCTTGACCGTGATGGCGTTATAAATGTTGATAAGGGTTATACTTACAAGCCTGAAGATTTGAGTTTTATAGATGGTGTTGAAAATGGCATAATGGCCGCAAATGAAGCAGGTTATTATGTGATTGTTGTGACCAATCAGGCCGGTGTTGCACGTGGTTATTATACCTTAAAAGATACTGATACATTCCATGCGGAAATTCAAGAAAGGCTTGCCAGTAAAGGGGCGCATATTGATGCATTTTATTCGTGCCCTTATCATAAGGATGGCATTATTCCAGAATATACAATTGATAATCACCCCGAACGCAAACCAAATCCGGGAATGTTGCTAAAGGCATTTGATGATTGGTCAATTAATAAAGAAAATAGCTTTTTAATTGGCGATAAAGACCATGATATTACCGCGGCAGAACGAGCAGGAATAAAAGGTATATTATTTAAAGGTCAAAACCTTGAACAGCTTATAAAAGAGAACTTAAATGCAAAACCTTGAAGCAATCCAAAAGCTCGCAAAAGAATGGGTTTTTGAAATTCTTGCACCTTATTGGGCAACATATGGCGTGCATGATGACGGCATGTTTGCAGAAGAGATTTCTCACGAAGGAAAGGTTGTTGATAACTACCGTCGTTTGATGGTGCAGGCACGTCAAATATTTGCCTTTTGTGAACTTGGTTCCCTTGGGTGGGATAGCAATTGGAAGGCATTGGTAGAAAATGCTGTCCAACATTTACTTGACAATGGTATTAATGAAAAAGGGCTTTTTATTCACACCTTTGCCCCAGATGGAACGGTTCTTGATGCCCGCCTTGATTTATATAATCAGGCGTTTGGTATGTTTGCACTTGGGTATGCAGCTAAGTATTTGAACCGCGCTGATTTACATGATGTTGCCCTTAACGCGCTGAACGCACTTGAAAATGAATGGGCGCGTATAGAGGGTGGTTTTTGGGAAGGTGAAATAACACCATGCCCACCATATCGCCAAAACCCACATATGCATATTTTTGAGGCCGCTCTTGCTAATTATCGCTTTAGTAATGATGAAAAATGGGGAGTTTTAAAAGAAAAAATAGCCCATTTATTTGTTTCAAAATTTCAACAACCTTGTGGTGCGGTTACTGAATATTTTGATAAATACTGGAAGCCGCTTGATGGAATTCAAGGGAAAATCGTTGAACCTGGCCACTGTTTTGAATGGGCGTGGTTATTTGACATTGGCTTTGACGAAAATGAAGGTGTTCAAACCGCCGACGCATTAAGTGGTTTTGCTAGGAAGTATGGAATATGCCCAAATCGCGGTGTCGCAATTAATGAAGTTTCTATTGATGGCGAAATAATTGATAGTAAAGCCCGCCTTTGGCCGCAAACGGAACGTTTAAAAGCGGCATGCGCCCGCTATAAACGCACCAAGGATGAAAGTGAAATCAAAGAAATTGCTGATGCTTGGAATGGTCTAGAAAAATATTTTGCGACCGATATAAAGGGACTTTGGCATGATAAAATGAATCCAGACGGTACCTTTATAATTGAAAATGTTAAAGCCAGCTCTTTCTACCATATTGTTTGTGCATTCGGCGAATTAATTAGGCTTTAATGTCTTAATTTTGTAATGTTCAGGTTAAATACACTCCTTAAGATTTAAATGTTTGCCAAGGTAATAGATAAACATTATGTACCATAAATTGATAATCAGGAGAGAAGTTTGATATATCCGGTAATTTTGTGCGGTGGTTCTGGAACGCGTCTTTGGCCTTTGTCTCGGCAATCATATCCAAAACAATTCACGAAGATCATTGGTGAGACGAGCCTCTTTCAGCAGTCCGCATTGCGTTGCGCCTCAGAAGAATTTGCGCCGCCCGTAATTGTAACAGGGGAACAATTCCGCTTTACGGTAGTTGAACAATTGGCTCAGGTTGAAATTTCTCCTTCGGCAATATTAATTGAGCCAGAAGGGAAAAACACCGCCCCCGCAGTATTTGCCGCGGCGCTTTATATTTATGAAAAAGACCCAGACGCACAAATACTTGTGATGCCATCTGACCACGTTATTCCCAACGCAAAAGCGTTTCAAAATGTTGTTGTTCAGGCAAGCACTGTTGCAGGGCAGGGGAACATTATTACCTTTGGAATAAAGCCAACAGGTCCTGAAACAGGCTATGGTTATTTAAAACTAGCGGATGCCAATGCAGCGAATGTTAATATCCCAACAAAACTAGATAGCTTTGTTGAAAAACCTGACCTTGAAAAAGCCACGACAATGCTTAGTGCGGGTGGCTATTTATGGAATGCAGGGATATTTTTATTCAATGCGAGAACCATTATTGATGCTTTTGATAAATATGCAAAAGGCATAAAAGAAGTTGTTACCAAGGCATTGCATGGATTTTCAACTGATTTAGGCTTTACACGAATTGACGCGACAGAATGGGCAAAAGTTAAGGCTGATTCAATCGATTATGCTATTATGGAAAAGGCAGATAATATATATGCCATGCCATTTAATGACGGTTGGTCTGATCTTGGCGGATGGGCTGCTGTGTGGCAAGAGTCAAACCCTGATAGCGCAGGCAACGTAACATCGGAAAGTGCTACGGCAATTGATTGTAAAGATACACTTTTGCGTTCTGAAACGCCAGATTTAGAGCTTGTTGGCATTGGTCTTGACGATATTATTACCATAGCAATGCATGACGCGGTTGTGGTTGCCAAAAAGTCTGAGGCACATAGAGTTAAAGAAGCGGTTTCAACGCTTCAAGCCAAAGGTAAAAAGCAAGCAACACATTTCCCGAAAGAGAACCGCCCTTGGGGTTGGTATGAAACACTTGCATTAGGGAACAGATTTCAGGTTAAGCGTATTTGTGTGAAGCCGGGTGGCTCATTAAGCCTACAATCACATTTTCACCGTGCTGAACATTGGGTTGTTGTCGAAGGCACGGCAAAAATTACGCTTGAAGAAAAAGTCCATCTAATGAGCGAGAATCAATCAATCTATATCCCAATAGGTGCCAAACACCGTCTTGAAAACCCTGGCAAACTTCCGGTGCTATTAATCGAAGTGCAAACCGGAAGCTATTTGGGCGAAGATGACATCGTTCGTTATGGTGATGTTTATGGCCGGTAGGGGAAAGTATAATTAATTTTGTATTTTTTGAAGTTGCTTTTCCCACGCCAATGCATCACGGATGATTTTTTCAAGGTCGTTTAAGCGTGGCTTCCAATTAAGTTTAGTTAATGCTTTTTCATTATCGGCAACAACTTTTACGGCGTCACCGATTCTTCTTGGCGAAAATTCTACGTTGAAGTCTTTACCATAAACTTTCTTAACGGTTTCAATAACTTCAAGCACGCTATAACCCGTTCCATAGCCGCAATTGGCCACCAATGATCCGTTGTTTTGGTTTAGGTATTCAAGTGCGCAAATATGTGCATTAACCAAATCCCATACGTGGATATAATCACGAATACAGCTTCCATCAGGAGTAGGATAGTCAGTTCCGTAAACTTCTATCTTATCCCGCTTACCCGTTGCGGTTTCGCAAACAACTTTTATCAAATGAGTTGCCCCCTTGGTGGATTGTCCAGTGCGCCCCATAGGATCAGCGCCAGCAACATTGAAATAGCGTAATGCAACATAATTAAAATCATATGCCGCCGCACAATCGCGCAGCATATATTCGGTCATTAATTTTGAAGTTCCATAGGGAGATTCAGGTGATAATGGTTCGTCTTCGGTAACTTTTTTATCTGTTTTCGGGGTTCCATAAACTGCGGCTGTTGATGAAAAAATGAATTTATTAATTCCATTCTGAACTGCAAACTCAATAAGCTTCATGGTTTTGCAGGTATTGTTGGAATAATATTTAAGAGGTTCGACAACAGATTCAGGAACTATTACAGAGCCAGCAAAATTGATAATTGCTTTGATATCTTGTTCTTTATGAATTTGTGAAAGAATTGTCGCATCTGCAATATCGCCTTCATAAAATGTAGCACTCGGAGAAACTGCCCATTTAAAGCCCGTGGAAAGATTATCGAGTACTGCAACTTTATGGCCAGCATCAATTAATGCCCAAACCATATGTGAACCGATGAAACCTGCACCGCCAGTTACTAAAATAGTCATTTAAAGCCCTTTTTGTAAAACTATTAGTTTCTATGTGTTTTGTAAATCGTGCGAATTTGTTATTTCAGGCTGTACTTGCTTTTAGCGTGATTAACATATTGTGGTAACCATGGGTCGTGTTTCAAATAATGGTGCCATTTCTCTTGAAATGCCTTGGTTTCTTTTACCCTGCGAGAAATTTGATGCGCCGACATATCAGACTCTCTTGATTGGCTTTCATAATGAATGATTTCAGTGTCATTTATTATCATATTATAAAGCCCCAGTTCTCGCATTTTGAGGCATAAATCAACGTCGTTGTAAGTTATTGGAAAATTGTATTCATCGAACCCGCCACATTTTGAAAAATTTGCGGCACTAATTGCCAAAAGCGCACCTGTTACGGCGCTTCTTAAAGAATTATATTTTATTGCATCATTTATAAATTCATCATTTTCATTGGCGTGTACGTATAAATGTCCGCAACCTTGATTAATGCCAAGATAAATTCCGGCATGTTGTAAAGTTTTGTCAGGATATTTTAATTTAGCGCCAACAGCTCCAATATTAGGCTGTTCTATATAGTAAGAAATTTTATCGAGCCATAGAGAATCAATTATTTCAACATCATTGTTTAAAAATATTAAAATGTCGCCGCTGGCATGATTGCTTCCAATATTGCAGAGTTTTGCGAAATTGAACTCGATAGGTGCATCAATTATTTTTATTTTCTCACTCTTATTTTCTTTGTATTTTTGGTATAATTCGTGAGTTGAAGCTTCTGTTGATCCGTTATCAACAATAATTATTTCGTAATTAGCGTCATTAGCCCTAGTAATGCTTAAGATACATTGTTGTAAAAGCGATGATTTGTCTTTTGATGGTATAATAATGCTAAATTTAGATTGCGAGTAGGGATAGCGTATTGCTTTTGTGGTTAGGCGCTGGTCATCAAAAAAAATCTCAAATGGCATTTTTTTATATTTTGATTTTTCGATTTCCCAATTGTCTGTAATCTCGCCAGTGGGTATTTGTTTTAAGATTGGAATTTCTTCACCAATTGTTTCCATTAGTATGGGGTCAAACTCAGGAAAGTCACTTGAATATTTGTCATAAAATTTGTCAAAAATGATATAATAAGTATCTGGGTTTTTGTTTGTCGCATCTTTGATTATTTCAAATGCATCAGCGGTTGCAGTATAATTAGTTTTTATATTAAGTTCATATTTTGCATTTTTAACTTCTAAATACTCATTGCCATTTTGATCTATAAGTCGAATGGCAATTGATGCACACTCTTTAGCAAAAGATTCAAGTGAGATATTGGCATCTTTATTTGCGGCTTTGTAAGATAGTGCGCTTAAAGGACCGATAAAGTCGCTTTTATTATTTCCAATGGTAATAGATTGGGGGAGATTGTTTTTCCGATTCGCAATAAAACCTGCAATTTTCTTTATTATTGCACTTGGATTCCCAATATTTGTTATGATTTTTTTTATGGCTAATATTAAAAAATGCAACTTACCAATGTTTTTTATTTTAATTTTATTTGTTATATCTTTAAATTTATTATCATAAATGCGCGATATTGATTCTATTATAAGAGTGCAATTTTCCGCATTTATTATAGAGATTTGCTCTTCTTTGGGTGCGAGAGAAAAAGATATTATGTTTCCATTTTCTTCAATAATTTTAATAAAAATGGCTATATTGGATTGGTTGCAAAATATATTAGCGCCTTTTTTTATGGCTATTTTTATTGGCGGCGTGGTCTTCAATTTAAAAAATCCAGTATGGCTTTAATGCAACGGTTGTTACCATAAAACAGAATGACATAATATCAACAAATAATTATTTTAATAAAAAGTATGTCCATAAATATTAAAAACTATAAGCAGGAATGTAAAATCAATGTCTATTTTTAAGTATCTAAATTTTATAAAAATTAACATTTTCCGCAAAAGCTGTAAGTGAATTAAACTTGCTTTTATATTTATAATAGTATACCTAGCCGCAAAATTTAAAAGATTTTGTTATTTCCAATATTACTTATAAAAGAACAAATATAAATGAATTATCAACGTGCTTTTAAAGATCTTAACACTGCCATTTCGATGTCACATGTTTGGATACATCAAGCCTATCACGAAGTCTCAGCTAAATATAAAAGAACTATTCTTGGGTCGCTTTGGATCTCTGGATCTATGGTTGCAACCGCATTGTCCATGGCGATTATCTTTGGGGGTATCTTTGGACAAAGTCTACAAGTATTCTTCCCGTTTGTTCTTTCTGGGTTAATTGCATTTTCCATGGCAATTTTTCCGTTTGCAGAGGGGCAAGAAACATTCATGTCCAATGCAAATATTATAAGAAACCATGCATACCCATTTATGTATTATGTTTTCGAAACGGTTAGTAAAAATGTGATTCTAGTTATGCACCATTTTGTGATATTTTTTATTGCAGTGGTCCTAAGTAATGCATTTAAAGTAACCCATTGGTCAATCATTTTGGCAATTCCGCTAGTAATTATTAATATGTGTGCTTGGACAACGGTAACTGCTATGGTTGCGGCACGTTTTCGTGATTTAAGGTTCTTATTACCATATGTTGCGCAATTATTCTCCGTATTGACACCAGTATTTTGGCAACCGAGCCAAATTTCAGGTTGGCGTATGTATATTGTCCATTTGAACCCAATATGGGGACTTCTTGAAATTATTCGGTCGCCATTATTAGGTAAAGCTGCACCAGAACAAGCATGGATACTTGCTATTTCAAGCTGTGTTGTAGGTATCGTTTTATGGCTTATTTTCTTCCCTCTTTCACGTCGTCGTATTCCGTTCTGGATTTAAGGTTTTAAGATGGCAGTTATTGAATTAAAAAATGTAGATTTGGCATACCCAATTTATTCGGTACGCGCACAATCGCTAAGAAATGCTATTGCCAACTTTGCAGTTGGCGGCAAACTACTAAAAAGCGGAAAAGATGTCGTTCATGTTAAAGCATTAGACAAAGTTAGCTTTAAACTAAATGAAGGTGACCGTATGGGGATTATCGGCCATAACGGTGCCGGTAAGACAACTTTATTAAAAGTTCTAGCCGGTGTTTATGAACCAGATAAGGGCGCTATTAAAATTTCAGGAAGAATTTCTTCTATGATTGATATTAGCCTTGGCTTGGATACAGAGCTAACTGGTCGTGAAAATATCATAAATATGGGCCGTATGCGTGGTTATACAACCAAGCAAATCTTGCAAAAGATGGACAGCATTATCGAGTTTTCGGATTTAGGGCAGTTTATTGATATCCCAATTAAAACCTACTCAGCTGGTATGACTACACGTCTTGTGTTTGCTGTGGCTACATCATTAGAACCTGATATTCTTCTTATGGATGAATGGATTGGGGCAGGGGATGCCAGTTTCTTTGACAAAGCATTGAACCGTATTAATAACATACTTGAAAATTCAAGGGTTATGGTTCTTGCTACGCATAGTTTTCACCTAGTTAAAGAAACTTGTAATAAAGTTCTGGTTCTTGATAGAGGATCACAAGTTTATTTTGGCGATATTGCGGGATGGGATTTTGACAAGATGTGTGCCATAAGCTAGTAATATTTAAATAAATCCATGTCCAAATTAATAGCGTTTGCTGATGAAATATATAAAAATGGGGGCTATTATGACGTATCCCCCATTGGTGAATTGATTGATATTTCAGGGAAAACAGCTTTTCTTGAAAAGAAATTATTTGACTCAAGTGAAGTTAAACGTGCGAAGGCAAATTTATATTCACATGATGATAACTTCATAAATAATATTAATAATCTTTATGATGTAATAAATACTACTAACAGCAAATGTTCTGCGTCATATGCAATAAAGTTAAAAGATGTAATCATCCACGATAATATTTTGTATGTAAAATATGGTAATGAATACCGTGAATTTTATTATACTTCTCGTCCCAATGATGCCCCGCATGCAAGGCACCTTTCACAAGAAGAAATAAACAGTGCTGCAAAACGCACAATTAATTGCTCTGATAGTGAAATTATTTATTTTGGCGGGGTTGGCGGCTTTAATTATGGCCACTTCCTAATTGACGATTTGGCAAAGGTTAAATATATTCGGGAAAGTGATGTTCCTGTTACAATATTAATGCAATCTTATGGGAAAATTGATTGTGTTAAGGTTGATGCCATTTCAAACTTTACGCCAAATCATAATAACAGCTTTAAATTTATCTTGCCTGGTGAAGTAGTTTATTGCCCAGAGATAACATATATATGTCCTATAAGTTTTCATCCATACACAAAAAATCTTAATGCAATAAACTATGTAAAAGAGATGTGTAAGGATGAAATAGGCGATTCCCAAAAATGCAATCGCCGAATTTTTGTTGGTAGAAGCCAAAAGATGGGACGGAATATTGCAAATTTAAAGCAATTGCTTCCAACCATTAAAGAGTATGATTTTGAAATCATAGAGCCTGAAAAGCATTCATTTCGTGCGCAATTGAAAATGTTTCAAGAGGCCGAAATAGTTGTTGGAATAATGGGGGCCGCTATGTGCAACACCATATTTGCACCAACCAATTTAAAAACAATCTACCTTGCACCCAATGAGTGGGTTGAACCATTCTATTGGGATTTGGCGGCGTCTATGGGTCATGAATATAATGTTATATATGGTCAAAGACGCTATGATAATGAGCTTGCACACTTTGATAATTTCGAAATCGACCCATCCATTTTGCAATATGAAATTGAAAAATCAATTTCATAATTATGGTATTGGCACCCTAGTTTCATCGGCAAGTGAAAAATCATCAGATGTTAAACTAAGGTTAGGGTTATAATAAGGATCCTTATCAAATAAGTATCCCCATTTATCTTCCATGAATTTAACTTCTGATGCAAAACGCGCTTGTTTTTGAGGCGTATTTTCTGAGCCACGTGAAATTGATTCATGGTGATATAGTTCGGCATAGGGGGTAAAGATATTACGGTACCCTTTATCTGAAACTTTTAGGCATAAATCGACATCGTTAAAAGCAACTTGTAGCTTTTCTTCATACCCACCAACTAAATCAAATACTTCGCGCCGCATCATAAGGCACGCCGCAGTAACGGCTAAAAAAGCCTGATGGTGAATAGCGCGGCAAAAATACCCATTGTGACCTTTGGGAAGGTGTTTATGGGCATGCCCCGCAACGCCACCCATGCCAATTATTACACCGGCATGCTGTATGGTGTTATCGGGGTACCAAAGACGTGCACCAACGCAACCTATATCGTCTCTCTGCGCCCATGATAACATTTCTTCAAGCCAATCTGGACTTATGATTTCGATATCATTGTTAAGAAAGACTAATATTTCGCCTTTTGCTAATTTTACAGCATCATTATTTAGTTTAGAGAAGTTGAATGGAATAGGGGCGTCAATAATTTTTATTTTGTTTGATTTGATTGTTTCAAAAAATTCAAACGTTTCAGGTTTTTCGCTATTATTGTTAATAATCAATATTTCATAATTCGCATATGTTGTAAGTTTAGTAAGCGAGGTTATGCAAATTTCTAATAATTCTTTGCAGTCTTTAGTAGGAATTATAATACTTATTAAAGGTGTAGACTTTAGATCATAACGAACACGGTAATGCCCAGTTTGTTTGTTGGCTATTGTAACACTTGCGGACTGATTAATTCTTTCAAGATGTTCGGCAACGGCTTTTAAACCGGCTTCTGAGGCATAGTTTTTTTCGTTTACATCGAGTGCCGTTGAACCTGCAATTGCACGCCAATGATAAAGAATGCGTGGAATATGATGAATCTTATCCGCACCACAAATTTCATAGATTCGTAAAGCTAAATCATGATCTTGTGAGCCTTCAAGCCCTTTTCTGAAACCATTTACTTTTCTGACGATACTATGACGATAAACGCCAAAATGTGAAATCATGTTTTGGGCAAGAAATAGTTCGTAATTAAACTCTGATTTAAAATAAGGGTCGAAAAGGGTTCCATCTTCACCAATTTTGTCTTCATCTGAATAGATAATGTCTAAATCAGGGTTGTTATTTATTGCATCTACAACAAAGTAAATTGCATCATGGGTTAATTCATCATCATGGTCCAATAAGCCTATAAATTCACCTGTAGCAATTTCAATGGCTGAGTTGGAACATTCAGAGATGTGACCATTTTCTTTACGGAAAACATATTTGATTCTGCTATCTTTTTCGGCATATTTCTCAATAATTTCACGAACCTTGGCATTCGGCGAGTTATCATCGGCAATGCAAAGCTCCCAATTATCGTAATATTGATTAATCACCGACAAGATTGCTTTTTCAAAATATTCCAAAGGTGGATTATAAACCGGCATTACCACAGAAATTTTTGGCTTGTGCGTAAAGCTTGCGATTTTATCAATTGCCCGGCGTGGACTAATCGTTAGTTTTTCAACATTATGCTCGCGCCACACTTCATAGTCTGCAAGTTTTTTTAAGCTTATATCTTGAGAGATTTTTATAAAACGTGCGGTACGGTTCTCTTCATTGCCATAGTTTTTATAGTGAAAAAAACCATCAAGGCCTGATGCGCGCACATCTGAATGGAATTCTTCATACCATTGATTATCAAAAAAGCGCCCTGCCTTACCTTTTCTATACCCATTCAATAAAAAATGTTCCAAAGGTGACATATTTTCAGGGGGGGGATCCAATAATTGATTGAGATAAAATTCATCATCAAACAATTCGGGTTTTTGACCAAATGTCTTTAGTAATTTTATGGCAGACCTATTATTGTGCAAACTACTAGAAGCACGATAATTCATACGTAAACGCATCAAAAAAGTTGAAATCTTGTTTGCGCTAAAGCGGATAAAAGAAACAGACAAAACCTATCCTTGATTATTTATTATTGCCGGATTAATGTAGAGTTATTGAAAATTGTAATAGATTAAAATAAATGTTTTTTCAACGCGCTAATAATGATATTTTACTTCAAAAAATAGTTGATAATAATCTTCTTAATATTGAATGGTATTCTTTAGAATATTCACTTGTTGGTGATAGTGAATATTGCTTGAATCATTATCGTAAAATTGGGTTTAAAAATAATTATGACCCTGGTCCATATTTTAATCATAAATTTTATTTGGCAAAAAACCCCGATCTAAATAATTATAAAGGTTCATTGATTGAGCATTATGTGAATTATGGGATTAATGAAGGTCGTATCAGTTCTCTATATTCGCTCGATTTAAATGAGATTGCGATTAAACAAGAAATTATTGCATCTGGGATGTTTGATTTTGAATTTTATGCAAATAATTATTCAAATAAAATTCCACTAGGCGTGGATATTCTTGACCACTATATAAAATTTGGCGCATGCATGGGATATGCGCCATTTGCCGATTTTGATTATAATTTCTACTGGGGGCAAAATCCCAATCTATTTGCGCAATGTAGCGCAAATTCAGTAACAACATTTCTTGATTATATTCGAAATGGCCATGCAAAAGGGGCCTTAACAATCGCACCTTTTGGTTTTTATGAGATTATCAATGAAGCTATAAATGATTTAGTTGATATTGAACCAAGTCTAAGTTTTTTAGAGATTGAAAAAATAAAATATAATCAAAGAAGCGCCCAAGAAAAAGGGCTTCAATCGCTTAAAGAACTAATGCTAAATCTTCCGAAAAATATTAAAAAAATATATTTCGGAAATAGCGATATTAATTTTGATGGATATAAAATCGATGTTGATAATATTAAAGATTTAACGCCGCAGCTTGTTCGCACTGTAATAGAAATTTCTTGCCCTAAAGAGGTTTTTATTGACCTTAATCCAATGAATATTGAATGTATCAAAAATTATGGACGTGGCCTTAAAAACATATCTAGAATCAATTTATTACATCAATATACTGCTAAAGACGAGATGATAAAAACCTATAATATTTGGTTCAAATATTCTGATCTATGCAACTTAATAATAATGGATAATGCGAATACCGCGTATGAAATTATTGAAAAATTTCTTCCCAAAAAACTCCAAAATAATAGAATAAGCATCAAAAAGCCCGGTGAGACATTATGAAAAAACTGTCTATAATTATTAATGCGCATAATGAGGGGTTGCTACTTGTGCCCTGCATTAAGTCGGCCATTGAAAGTGCAAATTATTCTAGGGTTGGGTATGAAATCATAATTGTTGCGGATAGGCCCAATGCGCAAACAATAGAGACCGCAGAGGCGTTTATATCATACAGAATAAACATTGATATTGTGGATTATGGGGATCTTGGCTATTCGCGAAACCATGGTGTTGCCAATGCAAAAGGTGAATATATTGCATTCCTTGATGGCGATGACATGTTTGGGAAAACTTGGCTTAAAAAAGCTGTTGAACAGATAGAAGAAGAGGAGGGGGAGGTAATCCTTCATCCGCAATGGAATTTATATTTTGGAACAAATGATTTTGTCACAAGCCACATAGATTCAAAAAGCATGGAATTTGATACATTATCATTAGAACTTGCAAATTATTGGACCGCCTTGAGTTTTGGTAAGAAGAAAACCTACCAGAATTTTCCATATAAAAATAATGATATTATAAACGGCTTTGGTTATGAGGATTGGAATTTTAATAAAAGAACCGTCAATGCGGGCGTAATACACAAGGTCGTACCCCAAACGTATCATGCCATCAGAACAAAAGAAATTTCCATGTTAAGACAGCATGAAGCATCTGGTGTAATTGTTACGAGGTAGATGCTTTACTCGATTCAATTGCATAACATATGCAGAATAATGAAAATAAGGTAAAATTTTCGCTTTAAACTCTAGGTTGAAAATAAGCTTTGTAATGCGTTTGAAAAGGTTTTTTCTGAATGCCTATCAATTATTGTTTGTCTTGCCTGTTTGCCGATTTTAGATAAGTTGAATTTTCCAGATACAATTGATTTTAGTAATTCAATATAAATTTCTGCGTCGGCATCGTTGTTACCAGTACAAAATAATAGAAATCCATTGATTCCATTTTTTATAGTCTCTGGTAGGCCGCCAACGTCTGGAACAATTACGGGCATTCCGCATGACATAGCTTCAAGCACTACATTAGGTAAGCCATCATACGCAGAGGTGTAAATAAATGCATCATACTTTGAATAGTCTAATTCATAAAAGTCAGAATATTCACCTTTGTATTCCGCTGCTACTAAATTATCAAAAATGTTATTGCTATATTCAGGATCAAATTTGCCAAATGCATCAATTTTGATTTTTAAGTTCAATTTATTAATTTCGTTTTGAATTGCAAGCAAAAGTTCCGGCCTCTTTTCATGTGATACACGCGAAGCCCAAAGTAATCTAAAGTAATCATCTGGCTTGACTTTTGTTTCCTGTTCTTTTGGAATAAAACAATTATTATATATGGTAACATACTTACTACTATTAAATCCTAACTTTTTAGCGTCGGAATTGATAATTTCCTTATGATCTGAAATAAATAAATCAATGTTATCAAAGTTTTCTGATATTGTATTAAATACATATCCATTAAGCCACATTTCACCATCTGAAGTATTTATTGGGTCACTAAAACGATAATAAATTTTTTTATTATTTTCGAGCAAGCTTCCCCATTTTCTAATAATTCTGTGTGCAAATTCTGAGGTTTTTAAATGAATGCGCGCTTGCGGCCCGCATGCTTGTATTAAACGCAAAGTTATCAAGTCAATTGATTCAGCATCGCCATTAGTTATTTTGTAAAGGTCAATTAAATCTGAACCGATAGGCAATTTTTCTTGCCACAGATGAGTGTCAAACTTTTCACCACAAAGAAATAGAAAGTTATCACCTATTTCTAATTCCTTTAATTTGTTCAGAATGTTTAAGATATATTTCTCTCCGCCACCGGTTGTAATGTATGGTAGAATAACTATATCTGAATAGCTATGACTGGAGATAAATTCTGAAGCATCCAAATAAAAGAGACTATTTTTTGCGTAATGATATAAATTTGAAAATGCATTTGACATTCGCCATTTTGCAAAATCGATTGAAGGGTCAATTTTGTTGGCTGCTAGAGTGCAAATTTTTATTACATCATTGTTAAAATACTCATCTTTTATGTCATCTGCAGTGGGGCGTCTGGAGAAAGATTTTTTGATTAACATTTCATCCTTTTTACCAACTTTTCGATAGTTATAGGGATGAAGAAACTCACTGTAATCTGTTATTCTTTTTGAGTCACTATTAGCTTCTTTGAGAAGGCTTCCGGCACGTTGTCTGTAGTAAAGGACAGTATTTTTAGATACGATGAAATCTAATTCTTTGTGTTTCATTTCCATAGAATACCACCAATCCTCATATGCAAATCCTTTTTTATGGTTCATATCCTTGTATTTGTTAGCACGTGCATATTCGCCTTTAACAAAAATTCTTGATATATAGGGATGGTAGTCTACTAATGTTGCTGATGGAACTTTTGTGTAATCTAATATTTTATAGAGGTGATAGTCATCGCCGAATGAGTATAAAAACTCAGGATATACTACACAGTCTTTGTCATGATTTTCTGCAGTTAAATAAAATTCGCTAAACATATTGAATGATATCAAATCATCCGCATCACAAGTGCATACGTATTTGCCAGTAGTGATTTTAATTCCAGAATTTCTTGATAATCCCAAAGAGCCATTACTTACAGTAATAATCTCAACGCTATCAAAACATCCAAATTGTTCATTATTTGACCAGCTGATTATTTGTTCATTGGGGTTATCAAGAACCACAACTAATTCAAAGGTAATACCATTGCATTCTTTTGCAAAGTTAACGGCCTCACAAATAGACTGAAGCGTTCTGTGAATATATAAATGCTCTTTGTGTACATTTAGAACAAGGCTAATATCAAATTTTGCGCTAGGATTGTCCATAAACTTGTGTTTCCATCATTCTCAGTTCATATCGTATCAAAATAAATTTATGGAACTAATCCATCTTCTTGCATCCAATGCAACGTAGTTTCCAAAAGATCTTTCCAATCCATTGAGAAATTTGATCGAGAGATTACTTCTCTATTCGAACCAGTATCTTTTACCTTAGATACATCAATGTAATGTGCTGGAATAATACCTTCGCGCCACTCATCCCAAACAACCAGTGGGGGTCTGTGAGGGCTAGAAACATCTAAAACGCTTGTGTTGGAAAATGCTACTCCTTTGAGATTTGATATCCATTTATAAATCGTCATCCCTGATCCAGAGGGTGCAATAAAATAGTCGCACGCGTTAGAAATAACAATCGAATCAATGAATTTTTGTCCAACGCTTTTCATGACTTCAATTCCATTGCCTTCGATGTCGGAAATTATTCTATTTGCAACCTTTAGCTCTTCCTCCAAGGACATCCAACCGGTTGTCCAGGCCATTGCTGAATCTGAACTTAGGCCATCAATAATAACAGCCATATTAGGGTATTTTTCTTTAAGCCCCAATATAGTTTTTCCCCAACCTTCAAGTTGTTCTTCCCAACATCTGTTGTCCAATCTAATTGTAATAAGTACTAGCGGAAAACATTTGGATTTAATTCGATTAATTTCATTGATTACTTCAGGAGACGCCTTAGAGTTTGCATGCTTTTTAATACGTTCAATTAATCCTTTGGCGATATATTCATCTTTAAGAAAGATTACATTTAAATTATTTTCTAGAACTATATCAATAACTTGTTCGGCCCAGTCCAGCTTGATTATTTTTTCAACAGGGATTAAATCTGGGTAAAGCTCAGACAATGTACCAAACATGCCTTGGTTGTTATATTCTAGGAAAGCGCTAATATTATTTATTTGCGGGTTGTCATTCAAAAAGTTGAACCAAGAAGAGTGCATATTCCATAAATTGTGTGCAATATGGGGGCAGCTAAAGCTACAAATTGCAGTTTTTTTATCCTCATTCAAAAGATATTTTAGAACTTTATCTCTTCTAGAAAAGCATGCAAGTATAGTTTTTGCAAAATCAGAAATATTATAGTCTAGTGAGAAGCCATTTGAAATGAAAATAATTAATTTTCTTTTGGGCATAACCCAGATTGTTTCCAATTCGACGAACCAGCTAACTTCAGATAATGTTGTGAAAAATATAGCTTCATCATCTTCAATTTTACTAAAATACCACTCACTACCTATTGTGAAACTTGTTTCTTTGAATTTTCCTGAGATAGGAGATAAGAAGCTTTTTTTGCCGCTTATCGCATCTATTTTTGCACTTTTAACACGATTTGAGCCTATTGTTGGGCCTGCTTCTTCTGTTTTGCGTAATTTAAATGTATAGTCGCCGGCTTTCCTAAAGCCGCCATTTTGTAGCTTTACAAAATCCTCACTTAGTCCATATTTATGTGCTACCTCTGAGACATTTATGTCTGAATCTAATTGAACAATATCCCATTCATTTATTTCATTAATGGCATCATTAACATTGATATCATAAGATAAGTCAGTGCTGTGTATATTTGAAGAATTACCATTTTCAAACAAATCCAACAAAGTTTCTCTAAACATAAATTATTGCTCCAATGGTTATCGTTTCAGGCATTAATAAAATCAGCACTTATTACAATTTGTATTGTGTTACTATTAAATTTCCAAAAGAAAAGTGCGTTTGAGCAGCTATCTTATTGCATTTTGTTTTTTAAATATTCGAAAGCTAAGTAAAAGTATTGGTTTTATAGATGTGATAATGAATCCAAATCATTTATCTAATATAGTTTTCTTTTAAATTGAATGTAGCGATACATTTACACTATTTTATTTTGTTTAATTCAATTATTCTTTACGGGTTTTAGCTTTTGTAAATTAGAATTAAATGGTTGTTACAGTTGGTGTTTGTGAAGTTTTTTAATAATGTTTTATATTTTAATTTATTGATTTTAAAAATATTACCATATTAATATATGTTTTAAATACTTCTTTTGCGAACAATGTGAAACATTATCAAACTAAAGTTGCTTTTAAAAACCAAATCATATAATGGGCTGTTTTATATTTATGCGTATATAGGGGCAACCAATTATGAGATATCTGGT
>APMI01003284.1_pt1 | contig 20511 bp, 25 predicted proteins | sample 667938 | NCBI WGS metagenome assembly APMI01 (sample SAMN01084076, study PRJNA167559) | wastewater metagenome | biome: Wastewater | place: Denmark: Ejby Moelle, Odense | collected 2011-11-28 | reverse complement strand
GTGTGCTCTTCCGATCTGCTTCCGCGCGCGGCGCGGGCGAACTCTCGGCGTCGTTGGCCTTCACGGGGGACGGGCGAGCCTGCAGGCCCAGGCGGTGCGCCTTGCCGATCACGGCGTTGCGGCTCACCCCGCCGAGCGTTTCCGCGATCTGGCTCGCGGTCATTCCCTTTTCCCACATCGTTTTCAGCTGATCGATGCGTTCGTCAGTCCAGGCCATAATATTCCTTGTTCCTGCCGGGTTGCCCCGTTGCAGGGTGAATGCGGAGCCGATAGGCGCCTAAATCATGAACGACCAGTCCCAACCGACATTGCCGAGCGCGATCCGGGCCGAACCCGGTGTCCCGGTCATCAAGAACGTCAATTGGGGTGGTTTGAAGACCCTGTATATCAAGGAGGTGCGCCGGTTTTTCAAGGTGCAGCTCCAGACTGTCTGGGCGCCGGCCGTCACGACCCTGCTCTACCTTGCGATTTTCACCGTCGCGACGGGCGGACGGCACGCGGTCGAGGTCGGCGGCGCGCAGGTCGCTTTCGCCGATTTCCTGGCCCCCGGCCTGATCGTCATGGGCATGATGACCAACGCGTTCGCCAATTCCAGTTTCTCGCTGCTGGTCGGCAAGATCCAGGGGACGATCGTCGATTACCTCATGCCGCCCCTGTCCACCGGCGAACTGCTGGCGGCACTGGTCGGCGGGGCGGTGACACGCGCGTTCCTGGTCGGCTTCGCGATCTGGGTGATCATGCTGTTCTGGCCCGGGGTCCATGTCGCCCCGCGCCACGCCTGGGCGATTCTGTGGTTCGGTCTGATGGGTTCGGTCATGCTGTCGCTGATGGGCGTGCTGACGTCGATCTGGGCGGAAAAATTCGACCATGCGGCCGCGGTGACCAATTTCGTCGTTGCGCCGCTGTCGCTGCTTTCGGGCACCTTCTACGCGATCGACCGGCTGGCCCCCGCGTTCCAGGCGTTCAGCCGCGCCAACCCGTTCCACTATGTGATCTCCGGCTTCCGCTACGGTTTCATCGGGGAAACCGATTCGCCGTTGCTGGTCGGCGCGCTGGTGCTGCTGGCCATCAATGCGGTGCTTGCCGTGCTGTCCTATATGATCCTGAAAAGCGGGTGGAAGCTGCGTTCGTAACGGCGCGGCCGCGAAATCATTGACGATACCCCCCGTGCGTCCGTAAACGCCCGTTCCGGGCGGCCGTCTGGCCGCCCTTTTCTTTTGGAACGAAAGGCCTTTGCCATGACGATCACGCCGCTCATGCCCGTCTACCCACGGTGCGGTGTGCGTCCGGTCCGAGGCGAGGGCTGCTACCTTTATGGTGAGCGCGGAGAGAAGTATCTCGACTTCGCGGCGGGCATTGCCGTCAACGCGCTGGGCCATGGTCATCCGCACCTGACCAAGGCGATTGCGGATCAAGCCGCGACGCTGATGCATGTGTCGAACCTCTACGGGTCGCCGCAGGGCGAAGCGCTGGCGCAGCGGATCGTCGACAATTCGTTCGCCGACACGGTGTTCTTCACCAATTCGGGCGTCGAGGCGATCGAGTGCGCGATCAAGACCGCGCGCCGCTATCACTTCGCAAACGGCAATCCGCAGCGGCACAAGCTGATCACGTTCAAGAACGCCTTCCACGGCCGTTCGCTGGGCGCGATCTCCGCGACCGACCAGGCGAAGATGCGCGACGGATTCGAGCCGCTTCTGCCGGGCTTCGACTATGTGAAGTTCAACGACCTCGAAGGGGCGCTTGCAAAGATCGACGACGAGACTGCCGGTTTCCTGGTCGAGACGGTGCAGGGCGAGGGCGGCATGACCGCCGGAACGCCCGAGTTCATCAAGGGCCTGCGCAAGGCTTGCGACGAGCACGGCCTGTTGCTGATCCTCGACGAGATCCAGTGCGGATATGGCCGTACCGGCAAGATGTGGGCATACGAGCATTACGGCATCACGCCCGACATCATGACGGTCGCAAAGGGCATCGGGGGCGGCTTCCCGCTCGGCGCATGCCTCGCGACCGAGGAAGCGGCCAAGGGCATGGTCGTCGGCACGCACGGCTCGACCTATGGTGGCAATCCGCTCGGCATGGCGGCGGGGCAGGCGGTGCTCGACGTGATGCTCGAGCCGGGCTTTCTCGACCACGTCGCGAAGATGGGCGACCGGTTGCGCCAGGCATTCGAACAGATGATCCCCAATCACGATCACCTGTTCGAGGAAATTCGCGGCAAGGGCCTGATGCTCGGCATCAAGATGAAGGAACCGGCGGTCAGCCGCGATTTCGTGGCGCACCTGCGCGACAACCACGGGCTGCTGACGGTGGCCGCGGGCGAGAATGTCTTCCGCGTCCTGCCGCCGCTGGTGATCGACGAGAGCCATATCGCCGAATGTGTCGAGCGTCTGAGCGAAGGCGCGCGGACCTATGCCGGACCCAGCGATGACTAGGCCGGTCCGGCACTTCCTCGACCTGTCCGATGCCGGGCCGGACGGGGTGGCGGCGATCCTCGCCGACGCGCTCGACCGCAAGGCGGCGCGTGCGGGCTGGCCCAAGGGCAAGGTCGACGCGGATGCGCCGCTCGCAGGGCGGGTGCTGGCGATGGTGTTCGAGAAAAACTCGACCCGCACACGCGTCAGCTTCGACATGTCGATCCGCCAGCTTGGCGGCACCTCGATAGTCATGGACGCGGGACAGATGCAGATTGGCCGCGGAGAGACGATCGCGGACACCGCGCGCGTCCTGTCGGGCTATGTCGATGCCATCATGGTCCGCACCGACGATCACGCCAAGCTCGTCGAAATGGCGCATCACGCGACGGTGCCGGTCATCAACGGACTGACCGACTATTCGCATCCGGTGCAGATGATCGCCGACCTGCAGACCATCATCGAGGCGGGGTTCGCTCTGCCGGGATTGAAAGTCGCCTATCTGGGTGACGGCAACAACGTGCTCACTTCCCTGATGGAAGCGGCCGGCCTGATGCATTTCGACGTTATCGCCGCCTGTCCACAGGGGTTCATGCCGACCGAAGCGGAGGTCGCGCTGGGCAAAGGACGTGCAAGGGTCGTCGGCACGGCACGCGAAGCGGTCGAGGGGGCGGATATCGTCGTGACCGACACCTGGATTTCGATGGGCCAGGAGCATGCCGACACGAAACTCGCCGCGATGATGCCGTTCCAGGTCACGTCGCAACTGATGGCCGCGGCCAGGCCCCATGCGAAGTTCCTGCATTGCCTGCCCGCGCACCGGGAGGAAGAAGTGACGACGGAGGTCATTGACGGACCCCAGTCGCTGATCTGGCAGGAGGCCGAGAACCGCCTCCACGCGCAGAAATCGATCCTGCTCTGGGCGTTCGGATTGCTGGGTTGAGGGCGCGCCTTCGCGTCCCCATGTTGCGTCCATGACTTCCAGCGATTTCGACCGGACACTCGGTTTCACGATCACCTCTCGTCACGCACGCGGGCGCGTTGCGCGTCTCGGGCCCGTGCTCGACACCATCCTGGCGGCGCATGCCTATCCGCCGGCCATCGAACGGCTGCTGGCGGAAGCGCTCGTCCTGACTGCACTTTTGGGCGCGCTGCTGAAGGATGCAGACGGTCAGATGACCCTGCAGGCGCAGACGGAAACCGGCGTCGTTGACCTGCTGGTGTGCGATTACAAGGACGGGCAGTTGCGGGGGTATGTCCGCCACGATGCCGAACGCCTGGCAGAGGGACCGGCCGATCCGTCGCTCTTCGCGCTGTTCGGCAAGGGCTATCTGGCCATAACCTTCGATCAGGCAGCTTCGGGTGAGCGATACCAGGGCATCGTGCCGCTCGACGGCGGCTCGCTTGCGGAAGCCGCGCAGAGCTATTTCGCGCAGTCCGAACAGATTCCCAGCCTTGCCCGTATCGCCGTCGGACGCGACGAGCATGGCTGCAAGGCGGGCGGGCTCCTTCTCCAGCATCTTCCCGAGGGAGAGGAGGGGCGCGAGCGTCTGCACACGCGGCTCGACCATCCGGAATGGGAGCATGTCGCTATCCTCGGCGGCACGATTTCCGACGAGGAACTGCTTGATCGCGCGCTTCCGCTCGAAACGATCGTCTGGCGCCTGTTCAACGAGGAAGACGAAGTGCGCCTGCTCGGCGGTCCTTCGTTGACGCGCGGTTGCCGCTGCGACCCCGATCATATCCTTCAGGTATTGAGCCAGTTTCCGGAAGACGAACGCCTCGCCATGGCTGACGAGAGTGGGACGATCGGCGTCGATTGTGCTTTCTGTTCAAGGGTTTTTCCCGTTTCGGCACGAGAGATTGTGTCGCCCCTCTAACAATTTGCCGCGAACTTCCCTACATCGGTTGCGGGTCGTTGAAATCACATGCGCGCAGCGGGGGGCTGGCGCGCGCAGTCGAGGTTTGAACGCGTGACGAAATTCATTCGTTTTCTCATTCTTCCCGCCGTGGGGTTGTTCGCGACCGCCGCCGATGCGCCATCGCTCGCCGCGCTCGGACAGTTGCAGCCGGGCAAATGGACGCTGACCTCGCGTGAGGACGGCGTGCCAACGCGTTCGATCTGCCTCGGCGATCCACGCGTCCTGCTCCATTTGCGCCAGCCGGTCACGGCCAGCTGTTCGCGCTTCGTGATCACCAACGATCCGAACGTATCGACCGTGCATTACACCTGCCCGGGTTCCGGAAGCGGGCGGACGACGATTCGCGTGGAAACGCCGCGCCTAGCGCAGGTCAACACGCAGGGGCTGGTCAACGGCACGCCCTTCGACATCAGTCTCGAAGCGCGCCGCACGGGCGAATGTACATCCGTTTCGATGCGATAATCCGCAGCCGCGGTGACGGTTCGTTAACCAGTTTCGGTCATAGTCCTGTTTAACGGATCGATGTTTCGGTGCGTTTTCCTCCCTAGTGAGCTTGACGGCTCAACCCTGGGCCGCCTTTCGGGGCGGCCATTTTTTTTGTAGCGCGCGCGGATGACTTCCATTCCTGCCGCAACTTCCGATTCCATAGCCGTCGCCCTTGTTTCGGGCGGCCTCGATTCGATGGTCGCCGCCGGCATGGCGCGCGCGGCCGGTTACCGCGTGTTCGCGCTGACCATCGATTACAACCAGCGCCACCGCATCGAGCTGGAAGCGGCGGCGCGCGTGGCCGCGATGATCGGCGCCGAACGCCATGTCGTCTTGCCGCTCGATCTCACGCGCTTCGGCGGATCCGCACTTACCGACGCATCGATCGACGTGCCCGGCGAGGGCGTGGGGGAAGGGATTCCCGTTACCTATGTGCCCGCGCGCAATACGATCTTCCTGTCGGTCGCGCTCGGCTGGGCGGAGGCGGCGGGTGCCCATGACCTGGTCATCGGCATCAACGCGCTCGACTATTCAGGCTATCCCGACTGCCGCCCCGAATTCATCGCCGCGTTCGAGGCGATGGCGGAAAAAGCGACCCGTGACGGCGTCGAAGGCGCGCGCTTCCGCGTCCACGCGCCGCTCGCGATGATGAGCAAGGCCGACATCGCGCGTGCTGCGGCCGATCTGGGCCTCGACGCAGGTCAGACCTGGTCGTGCTACGATCCGACACCGGCGGGCGAGCCCTGTGGCGTCTGCGACAGCTGCCGCCTGCGCGCCAAGGGCTTTGCGGAAGCGGGCCTCACCGATCCGGCGCTCGCATGAGCTATGCCGTCAAGGAGATGTTCCTGACGCTGCAGGGCGAAGGGGTGCAGGCCGGGCGGCGCGCGGTGTTCGTGCGTTTTGCCGGCTGCAACCTGTGGAGCGGGCGCGAGGCCGACCGGGCGACGGCGATCTGCCAGTTCTGCGATACCGATTTCGTCGGTGTGGACGGGGCGGGCGGCGGACGTTTTGCGGATGCTGCGGCCCTGGCGGATGCGGTTGCGGCATTCTGGGGCAACGGTGCGTGGCTCCGCTATGTCGTCCTGACCGGCGGGGAGCCGATGCTGCAGATCGACGATGCCCTGATCGACGCGTTGCATGCTCGCGGATTCGAGATCGGTGTCGAGAGCAACGGTACGATTGCCGCCCATCCGGGAATCGACTGGCTGTGCATCAGTCCCAAGGCCGGATCGGACGTCGTCCAGCAAACCGGCAACGAACTGAAGCTCGTCTGGCCGCAGCCGGGAAGCGATACCGATGCGATGGAGGACTGGGCGTTCGACCATCACCTGATCCAGCCGATGGACTGCGTCGATGCCACGGCCGCCCGCGACGCCGCCGTTGCCTTCGTCATGGAAAACCCCAAATGGCGCCTGACGACGCAAGCGCACAAGGTGCTGGGCCTGCGTTAGGTTACAGGTAAACCGTACCGCACTTGTCGATGTAAATACCCTTGCGGTTCCAGCACTTGGGCTCGAACTGCGGCATCGCGAAGCTGGTCAGCACCTGCTGGCGCCGGAAGAACTGCTCTCCGCCGATGCCCAGGCTGTTTCGTAGTTCGCGCAGGTTCTCGACGACGAAAATCGTAAATGCGCCCCGCGGTACGAACTGCGCCTTTTTCCCGACTTTCGCGGCTGTGTTGCAATAACCGTACTGATTGGCGACCGTCGAATAGCCGCTGTAGGTTTTGGTACCGTACTGGTCGAGCGCCTTCTGGGCATCCTTTGCGGTCTTCGTCGTGCGGGTGAAATATTTGCGCAGCGTGTCGTAAGCGCCGGCCAATTCGACTGCGTGGTTGATGTAGACCCCATCATAGCTGTCGGACGCGAGCAGGGTCTGGTCGAACTTGCACTGCAGCTTTGCCACGTTGAGCGCGGCGCGCATCTGCCAGGTCCAGTTCGCCCGCTCTTCGGCGACAGTCGCGCCGGGCAGCATGACGCCGATACCGGGTTCGCCAGGCTGCAACGGCGCACCGGTAAAATCGGGGCTCTTCCAGAAAATCTGTGAATGGGCGGGGGACGCCAACGCCGGCAAGGCGGCAAGTGCCAGCAAGATCGGCAAACGCATTTCGGGACTTCCTCTCTGAACGACTTGCCGACTCTCTACGGGGCAACGGTCAAGACGGAAACCCTTTGCGGGCAAATGTCATTGCCCGGCGATGAACGAAGCATCTGGTTCAGGCCAAGAAAAAGGGCCGCCCGGCAAACCGGACGGCCCCAATTCTTGAGCGTCGTACGACGCGCCAGCTTAGTGAGCGGCGTTCGTAGCGTTCGCAGCGTTGTCCGTTGCAGCAGCTGCAGCGTTCGTCGCGTTGGCGGCGTTGTCCGTTGCGTTTGCAACAGCTTCCGTTGCCATCGTGTCGTTGGTCGTGCCTTCGGTGGCAGCCATCGCGTTGACGTCGGTCGCGTTGACTTCGGTCGTGTTGGTCGACTCGGTCTTGCTGCATGCAGCAACAGCGAACGCAGCGGCAGCGATCATCGAAACAGTAGCAATCTTGCGCATTTATATGCTCCCTAGGAATAAAGGATCTGGACGGCCTTTGCCCTAATACCCAAATCGTGGTGGGCATTAACCTCTAACGCAGAGGCACTCAAGCGAATTGTGTCAATTTTCCGGCAAAGATGACAAATTCGCGATAAACCGCGGGAATTCTCCCCGTAAAGCGGCGTCCAAATTGGACATGTTTGCGGCAGAACCAATTGCTGCAAGGCTTGTGACGGGAAATTCAGGCAGTCCGCAGGGCACTATTCCATTGAAATGCGTGAGATCCGGCGAAACGTTGACCGAAAAGCCGTGCATCGACACCCAGCGGCGGACGCGGATGCCGATCGCGCCAATTTTTGCCTCACGTCCGCCATCATTCGTCCAAATTCCGATGCGGCCCGGCGCGCGCCATGCCTCGACGCCCAGTTGCGCGAGCGCAGCGATGACCCAGCCCTCCACGTTATGGACGAAGCAACGCACATCTTTGCCGCGCTTGCCCACGTCGAGAACGAGATAGCCGATCCGCTGTCCCGGGCCATGATAGGTGTAACGGCCGCCACGGCCCGCCGGAAACACCGGAAATCGTGCGTCGAGCAATTCGGCGGGGTCGGCGCTGGTGCCCGACGTATACAATGGCGGATGTTCGAGCAGCCAGATCGCTTCGCGTGCCTCGCCTGCTGCTACGGCGGCGGCGCGCGCCGTCATCCAGTCGAGCGCCTCGGGATAAGGGACGGGCGTGTCGCTCGTGATCCAGTCGATGTCTTGGGTCGCGTTCACTTGTGCCCGGTGCGCCGATTGCCTAGCGGCGGTCAAGTTAGCCGTGATGAAGGCTTTGACGAAAGGCGCGACACATAATGCCGTTTTCCTATGACCGCGCCTGGCAGGACGTGATGGCCATGTTCCGGTCCGACTGGGCATTGCTGGTAACGCTCGCCGGAGTCTTCATCTTTTTCCCGGCGCTGGTTCTGTTCCTTTATGCTCCCATGCCCGAAGCCCCGCCGGAAAGTTCCGCGGAAACCTCGGTTCAACTGATCTACGCATATTATCAGGCAAATATGCTGTGGGTTGTACTGATGAACGCGATCGGCGTGTTCGGACAGGCCGCGATACTGGCGCTACTCCTCGATCGAGCCCGGCCGACAGTGGGAGAGGCGTTGGCGGGAGCGGGCGCCTTGTTTCCGGGCTTTTTCGTCGTGCAACTCCTCACCAATTTCGCAACCGGCGCGGCGTTGATGTTGCTGGTCGTCCCCGGGCTCTACCTGCTCGGCCGGTTCGAGGTGGTGGGGCCATTGCTGATCGAACGGCGCATGGCCAATCCGCTTCGCGCAATCTCGGACGGGTGGCGGATGACCGAAAAACGCGGATGGCGAATCACCGGGCTGGTCCTGCTGGTCATCATCGTGGGCTGGATCGTGACGTCGGCGGCGACATCAGCGCTGACGGTATTGGGAACCATGGTCGTGCCCGAATCGGTCCGGCCGCTGGTGCGCGGGTTCATAGGTGGATTGAGCAGCGCAGCGCTCGCATTGCTCATGGCCGTTCTGTCAGCGGCGATCTACCGGCAGCTTGTGGCAGGCGACTGGATTGCCGAAGTTTTCGACTGAAGTCAGCTCCAGACAGCGCGTGGCGGCAAGCTCATCAGGATCGCGTCGATGTTGCCCCCGGTCTTGAGGCCGAACAACGTGCCGCGGTCGTGGACCAGGTTGAATTCGGCATAGCGTCCCCGCCATTCGAGCAGTGCCTGTTCTTCCTCTGCAGTGAACGGAATCGCCATCCGGCGCCGCACGATTTGCGGAAAGATATCGAGAAACGCCTCACCGACCGCTCTGGTCAGTGCAAAATCGGGTTCGAACCCTGATTCGAGATGGTCGTAGAAGATGCCGCCGACACCGCGATGAACCTTGCGGTGCGGGATCCAGAAATAGTCGTCAGCCCACGTCTTGAACCGGTCGTAGTCGCCCGAGGGGCTGGCGGCGCAGGCCGACTTCATCGCCGCGTGGAAGTCCGCCGTATCCTGGCCGTTCGGCAGGGCGGGGTTCAGGTCGGCGCCACCGCCGAACCAGCGCTTGGTCGTCGCCAGGAAACGCGTGTTCATATGCACGGCGGGGACATGCGGGTTCGCCATGTGCGCGACCAGGCTGATGCCGGTCGCGAAGAACGCGGGGTTCTCCTCCGCGCCATGAATCGATTTGGCGAACTCGGGATTGAAAGCGCCGCCGACGGTCGAGACGTTCACGCCGACCTTTTCGAATACCTTGCCTTTCATCACGCCGCGAATGCCGCCACCTCCGGCCCCCGTCGGGTCGTCGTCGCGATTCCAGGGCGTGTAATGAAACGATGCCTCGCTCGCCGCTTCGCGCTCAATCGATTCGAAGGCGGCGCAGATCCGGTCGCGCAGGTCCTCGAACCAGTCGCGTGCCTGTTGCTGCTCGGCGTCGAGCGTGATCATGCGGGTAGTCCTTTGGTCTGACGAAGTGCTTCGGCGAGCGCGATACCGGCGGCGACCGAGATGTTCAAAGAGCGCACCTGGGGCAGCAGGGGGATGCGGACCGCAGCGTCGCAGGCCTGCGCGACTTCGGGCGGAACTCCGGCGCTTTCGCGGCCCATGAGCAGGATATCGTCCGGTTCGAAGCTGAAATCGGGCAGGCGGGTGTCGCCCTTCGTCGTGAGCAGAACGATTCGTGACTCCTGGGCCGTACGGAACGCGTCCCACCCCGAATATCGTGCGACATCGACGTGCTGGACGTAATCCATGCCCGCGCGACGCATCTTCGCGTCCGACCAGATGAAGCCGCATGGCTCGATGATGTCGACGCCGATTCCGAAGCACGCGGACAGCCGCAATATGGCGCCCATGTTGCCGGCAATCTCGGGTTGGTAGCACGCAAGCCGCATCGCCGCGCCACTATGCGCGCGGGCCGGGCGTCACAAGCCCGACATTTTCGCATTTGCAACATTGCGCTGGGACGCTATCAGCGCGGCCACAGGGCCATTAGGGGTGGCCTTCCCGTTTAACAGACCATCTGGGGACGCAAGACAAATGGCCGGACAGGCTGCTGTTTCACCAACCGAAACCGAAATCGCTGCGGAGCCCGAACTCCGTCGCCGCGACGTCATCAATATCGCGGCGGTCGCGTTCGCGGGTGTCGGTATCATTCCGATCGCCGGTGTCGCGATCAACCAGATGAACCCGTCGGCCGACGTGTTGGCGGCGGCCACGACCGAGGTCGACATCTCGAAGATCGCGGAAGGGCAGGCGATCAAGACGATCTGGCAGAAGCAGCCGCTGTTCGTACGTCACCTGACGTCGAAAGAAGTCGCGGAAGCGAACGCCGTGCCGGTCGCTACGCTGCGCGATCCGCAGACGCTGGCCGAGCGCACCAAGCCCGGCAAGGAAAAGTGGCTGATCACGCTGGGCGTCTGCACCCACCTCGGCTGCGTGCCGCTGGGCGCAGGCGAGGGCGAGATCAAGGGCGAGTTCGGCGGCTATTTCTGCCCGTGCCATGGCTCGGCCTATGATACGGCCGCGCGCATCCGCAAGGGTCCGGCGCCGAAGAACCTGCATGTGCCGGACTATGTGTTCCGCACCGAAACGCTCGTCGAAGTGGGAGCCAAGGCATGAGCTTTCCCTGGGCCAAGAACTATGAGCCGAAGCTGCCGCTCATGCGGTACCTCGACGAAAAGCTGCCGCTGCCGCGCTTCGTCTACAACGCGGTCGGCGCCGGCTATCCGGTTCCGCGCAACCTGAACTATTTCTGGAACTTCGGCGTCCTCGCCGGCGTCGCGCTGGTCATCCAGATCGTGACGGGCATCATTCTGGCGATGCATTTCCGCGCCGACGGATCGATCGCGTTCGATTCGGTCGAACACATCATGCGCGACGTGAACGGCGGATGGTTCATGCGCTATGCGCATGCGAACGGCGCGTCGATGTTCCTGTTCGTGGTCTATGTGCATATCGCACGCGGCCTCTATTATGGGTCGTACAAGCCGCCGCGCGAAGTCGTGTGGCTGCTGGGCGTGGTCATCTTCCTGCTGATGATGGCGACGGCGTTCATGGGCTACGTCCTCCCCTGGGGCCAGATGAGCTTCTGGGGTGCGCAGGTCATCACCGGCTTCTTCTCGGCGATACCGCTCGTCGGCGACACCATTCGCGTGTGGCTGCTCGGCGGTTTCGCGCCGGACAACGCCGCGCTGAACCGTTTCTTCTCGCTGCACTATCTGCTGCCGTTCGTGATCGCGGGCGTCATCATCCTGCACATCTGGGCGCTGCACATCCCAGGTTCGTCGAACCCGACGGGTGTCGAGGTGAAGAGCGAAGAGGATACCGTTCCGTTTCACCCATATTACACTGCAAAGGACGGCTTCGGGGTCGGTGTGTTTCTGATCGTCTTTGCAGCACTGGTGTTCTTCGCACCGAACCTGCTCGGCCATCCGGACAATTACACCGCGGCGAACCCGCTTTCGACGCCGGCGCACATCGTGCCCGAATGGTACTTCCTGCCGTTCTACGCGATCCTGAAGAGCTTCACTTCGGACTTCCTGTTCATTCCGGCAAAGCTTTGGGGCGTGCTCGCGATGTTCGGGTCGATCCTGCTGCTGTTCTTCCTGCCGTGGCTCGACAAGTCGCCGGTCCGTTCGGCGAACTATCGCCCGACGTACAAGAAGTTCCTGATCATTCTGGCGATCGATGTTGTCCTGCTCGCTTATGCTGGTGGCGCAGAGCCGACCTTCTGGAACGTCCTGATCGGGCAGGTCGCGACGACATATTACTTCGCGCACTTCCTGATCATCCTGCCGATCATCTCGATGATCGAACGTCCGCTGCCGCTGCCGTTCTCGATCACGGAGAGCGTGCTGGGCACGGGAAATGACAAGAGCGGCTCCGGCGTTTCGTCGCAGCTTCAGCCGGCCGAATAGGGGTTTACGATGTTTGGTGTCCGTCCGATCGGAATGCTGGTAGGTGCTGGCTTCGTCGTCGCGCTGTTGTGGTCGATCCTCTGGAACGTCACTTCCTATGTGCAGGAACCGCCTGCGCCGACTGCGGAGCATGAATTCCACCTTCACCCCAAGTCCAATGTAAGTTGGTCGTTCGAAGGTGTCGGTGGCAAGTTCGACAATCAGCAGCTGCAGCGCGGTTATCAGGTCTACAAGGAAGTCTGCTCGGCGTGCCATTCGCTGAAGCAGGTCGCCTTCCGCGATCTTGAGGAAATCGGCTTCTCGAAGCCCGAAGTGAAGGCGATCGCGAGCGGCTGGACTGTTCCTTCGGTGGATCCGACGACCGGCGAGCCGGCCACCCGCAAGGGCACGCCGGCCGACAAGTTCCCGCTGGTCTACCCCAACGAGATCGCCGCGCGCGCCGCGAACAACAACGCGATCCCGCCGGATCTTTCGCTGATGGCGAAGGCCCGTCACGACGGAACGCACTACATCTATTCGCTGATCACCGGCTTCCAGCCGCAGCCGGCCGAATTGCTGAAGAAGTTCCCGGATGCGAAGACCCCCGCGGGCCTGCACTACAACCCGTATTTCGCGAACCTCAACCTCGCGATGGCACCGCCGCTGGCGGCCGACCAGGTGACCTATGCGGACGGGACCAAGGCGACGCTCAGCCAGGAAGCACAGGACATCGCGGCCTTCCTGACCTGGGCAGCGGAGCCCAACCTAGCCAAGCGTCATGCGGTTGGTTGGGCGACGATGGCCTATCTGCTGGTCATGACGGTGCTCGCCTGGTTTGCCTACAAGGGCATCTGGGCGGACAAGAAGCCGAAGAAGGTCGTCGAAGCCGCGTGACGCGCGACCAGCTGCAGGACCTCGTCCGGACGATCCCCGACTTTCCCAAGCCGGGGATCCAGTTCCGCGACATCTCCACGCTGCTGGCCGACGGTCCCGGGTTCGCGGCATCGATCGCGGCGCTGACCGAGTTCGCGCGACCCCATAATCCCGACCGTATCATCGCGATCGATGCACGCGGCTTCCTGTTCGGCGCGCCCGTCGCTGTCGCGCTTGGGGCAGGGGTCATTCCCGCCCGCAAGAAGGGCAAGCTGCCGGGCGCTACGCTCGGCGTGGATTACGATCTGGAATACGGTACCGACCGGCTCGAGTTGCATGTCGGCGCTGTTCTGCCCGGACATCGCGCCTTCATCGTCGACGACCTGATCGCGACCGGCGGAACGGCGCTTGCTTGCGTCAACCTGTTGCGTGCAGCGGGTGCGGACGTGGTCGGTGCAGCGTTCGCTATCGACCTGCCCGATCTGGGCGGTGCGGATCGCCTGCGCGCCGAAGGTGTGCCGGTCGACAGCCTTATGGCGTTCGGCGGGCACTGACCCAGCCGGAACCTTAAGCCATCGCGCAACGTTCTGCGGCGATGTTTACACAACTCAACCCGCCCATCCCCTTGACCGTGCTGAATAAAGGTAAGGGCTATGCCGTCGGCGTCATCGACTATGGCCAGGAGCACAATCTGATCTGGGTCACGGCGCTGAGCGATAGCGGCGAGATCTGGTGTGCGCCCAATCCACAGGTCCGCTTCCAGGCGAACTGGACGATGGGGCGTAAAGTGGGCGACAAGAACGACGGCTGCACCGACGTGCCGCCGCCTTTGCACGCCGTCGGCTAGGCGGGCCGCCGCCGGATTAGACCGATCGCGATCATCGACATGACGGGTTCGTCGTTCTGGTTGAAGACGGTCGTCTTGGACCGGAAAGATCCGATCTCCGGCTTGCTGCGCGACGGCGTCTTGTCCAGCAACTCGGTTTCGCAGCGCAGGACATCGCCCGGATAGACGGGCTTCAGCCAGCGGATCTCGTCGATACCGGGCGAGCCGAGGCCTGCCTGTTGGATAATCCCCATATTGTCGACCTGCATGCGCATCACCATGCCCATGGTATGCCAGCCGCTGGCTGCAAGCTTCTTGAAATGGGTTTTGGCCGCGCCTTCGTCCGAAAGGTGAAATGGCTGCGGATCGTATTTTTCCGCAAACTCCACCACCTCGTCGCGCGTCACTTCATAGCGGCCGAACGAGGATTTTGTGCCGGGCTCCAGGTCTTCGAAATACATCATGCCTGTGGCTCTGTGCCGAAATCAGGAGCCGATCAAGGCTTGAGCGCAGGTGCGAACACAGTGTCCGTTCCGTCGTTCTGCGTCGGGGTGATGCCGATCAGCTTCGCAATCAGCGGATACACATCGACATTGTCGAACCGCTCCAGCCGGACGCCGCTACGGAATGCGGGGCCCGTGGCGATGAAGATCGAGGCGACGGCCGGGTCGGCATTATCATAGCCGTGCTCACCCTTGATGTAGTTCTTCGGGTTTTCGGGAAAACTCCAGCCCGTGTCTGCCATGCATAAAAACGGTGGCGTGCGCGGATTTGTGCCGAATTTGAAACGACTCGGGATGTTTTGCCGTGCCCAGCAGGACAGGTGGGGCGGCGGGCTCGCCAGCTTTGCCGCGACTTCGGTTTCCTTTCCGGGTTTCGGAAAGATATCGAGCAGCGGTCCCTCGGTGATGGCGTCCATGATCGCCGGATCGATGACTTCGCTCAACGGCTTGATATGGTCGACAGGAACCGGAGCCATTCCGTGATCGGACACGATCACGATATTCGCGGGCTGGCCGATTGCCGCGAGCGTGTCGACCAACCGTCCGATCTGTGTATCGACCTCGCGGATCGCCGCCGTTTCCTCGGGTGAGCCATAACCCTGGTTATGGGACGCGTAATCGACCGCGTTGAAATAGAGCATCATGAATGCCGGGCGCGTGGCGGACGGGCGGCGCACCCAGTCGAGCACCGTTTCCACCCGCATCGCGCTGTTGATGCCATTGTCGTACGGCCACCACCACGACGGCCGCTTGCCCTTGATCGCGACGTCCGACGCGACCCAGTACATCGTCCCCGTGCGAATGCCGGCGCGCTCCGCCTGAAGCCAGATCGGGTCGACCTGGTCCCACCAGAATGGGTCGCGGTTGGTCAGCGGATCGGTGTTTTTGAACGTAACGCCCGGCCGCGCCGGATCGCGCATCTTCTGGTCGACGATGCCGTGGTGGTCGGGGCGCAGTCCGGTCGCCAGCGTGATGTGGTTGGGGAAGGTATTGGTCGGAAAACTCGGCCGCATAGACCCGCCGACGCCCGCCGCGGCGATTGCATCGAGCCGGGGCGTCAGTCCCTTGCCCAGCCGGTTCGCCCCCAGCCCGTCGACCGAGATCATCACGGTGATCAGCGCGCGCTGTTCGACAGCGGCACTGGAAACGGGGCGTGGTGTCGCAGCGCAGGCGGAAAGGGCGAGGGCGGCGAAAGCGGCAAAAAGGAAGCGGATCATTGCGACTCCCGATGATCCCTTATTGCTACCGCAAAATGACCGCGGTCGTCAGCTATGCAGGAAATGCATGACGTCGCCGTCCTGCACGACATACGCCTTTCCTTCGGCGCGAAGCTTGCCGGCATCGCGCGCCTTGCTCTCGCCACCCAGCGCGACGAAATCGTCATAGGCAATCGTTTCGGCGCGGATGAAGCCTTTTTCGAAATCGCTATGGATTTCTCCGGCTGCATTCGGGGCGGTTGCGCCGACGCGGACCGTCCACGCACGGGCTTCCTTGGGACCGACGGTGAAAAAAGTCATCAGGTGCAGCAGCTCGTATCCGGCGCGGATGACGCGGGCGAGGCCGGTTTCCGAAAGACCCAGGTCGGACAGGAATTCGGCCCGGTCCTCAGGCGCCATCGTCGCGATCTCTGCCTCGATCGCCGCCGATACGACCACCGCCTGCGCGCCCTCGGCCTTGGCCTTTTCGAACACGCGGGCCGACAGGTCGTTGCCGTTCGCCGCCGATCCTTCATCGACATTGCAGACATAGAGCACGGGTTTTGCGGTCAGCAACTGCGCCTGCGCGAACAGTCGCGCTTCTTCCGGATCGCCGGGTTCGACCAGCCGTGCGGGCTTGCCGTCGCGGAGCAGTTCCAGCGCCTTGCCCAGTACGGCCGCCGCTGCTTTGGCTTCCTTGTCCCCCTGCGCTGCCTTTTTGGCGAGATTGGGAACGCGTTTTTCCAGGCTTTCGAGATCCGCCAACATCAACTCGGTGTCGACCGTGTCCGCGTCGCTGATCGGGTCGACCTTGTTATCGACATGCTGGATGTCCCCGTCCTCGAAGCAGCGCAGCACATGGACGATCGCATCGACTTCGCGGATGTTGCCGAGGAACTGGTTGCCCAGGCCCTCGCCCTTGGACGCGCCGCGCACGAGGCCCGCGATGTCGACGAACGCCAGCTGCGTTTCGATCTTCTTCTGCGACTTGGCGATTTCCGCCAGCGCGTCGAGCCGCGGGTCGGGCACGGCGACGTTCCCGATATTCGGCTCGATCGTGCAGAATGGATAATTCGCCGCCTGCGCCGCCGCCGTTTCGGTTAGCGCGTTGAACAGGGTGGACTTGCCGACATTCGGCAGCCCGACGATCCCGCATTTGAAACCCATGATATGTCCTGAAGAGCGATGTAATTGCCGTGCCGATAGGGGGAGAATGGTGATAACGCCAGTGCACGGGGGATATGTTATGGACGGCGAACAAGCATCTCGATCTACGATCAGCCGGATTGGCCTTGTTGCCCTGAATTTACCGGCACCGGGGCTCGGGCTGGTTCGGTTGGGCAACCTGGCAGAGGGATTGAGTTTTCTCTTCGGCCTGCTCGTCGGCGTCCTCCTGGTTTCGGCGGTCCTGTTTGTGGCGCCTGTCATTTCACCGTCGGGTTATCTGGCGATCATGGCGGTGTTCCTGCTCGCAGCGCTTTTCGTCTATATCATGAGTACCGTTCGCGTGTGGCGGATCAGCAGAATCTCCTCGATGACGCTGAGATGGTGGCAAAAATGGTATGCGCTGGCATCTCTCTACGTCTTAGCGACTTTGGCGGGGATCGGCGTGACCAGCGTCGGTCACGCCGTCTACAAGCCCTATTATATTCCGGCAGCGAGCATGGAGCCGACGTTAGCTGTCGACGATCAACTTGTTGCCGATATGCGCACCGGAGGCGTGCTCAATCGCGGCGATGTTATCATCGTTAAGGTGGGAAACTCTGACTACGTAAAACGTGTCGTGGGTATTGCCGGTGATCGCATCGCCATGATCAAAGGTGTGCCCTACATTAATGGAAGACCGGCTGAACAACACGTCTCCGGTTTTTATCGAGCGGACAACGGCAGAGCGAGACTGTTGGAAGAGCGTTTGCCTGGTGAGACAAAATCGCACCGGGTTCTTGATTCAGGAACCTCCGATTTGGATGATTTTCCTGAACAGGCTGTCCCTTCGGGAAGACTTTTTCTCCTTGGGGATAGCCGCGACAATTCGGCTGACAGTCGCGTGAGCAGGGAGCTGGGCGGCCTTGGCGGCACGGTCCCGCAATCGGATATCAGGGGGCGTGCCCTATTCAAATCCTTTGATCCAAACTATCGTTGGATTGGAAAACTTATTCTGTAGTTTTTTCAGCCCAGCTGGGTCAGGTCGATACCCAGCGGGATCGAGGCGATGAGGACGATCGCGACCGCCGCGAGCGATCCGACGACACCCATGCCGACGTTGCGAAGGACCGGCGAATGTTCCCGGCCCATGCGGAGGTTGTTGCGCGCGCTCGAAAACACGAACATCGCGAGCATGCCAAGGGTGAAAGCTGCTGCCTGAATCATCTGTCCCGCCACTCTTCGAATCGTCGATACCGCAGCGCAGCATCCCCGTAAATTTCGGTCTGCCGCGCAGGACATACGGTTAGGCGAAAATGGTTAACGTCATCTGATCGATCGTTCGGATCAGGCGCCCATCCGCATCGCGATGTCGTTCATGAACCGCACGTCGTCGCCGTCGGCGAGCCACGAGGCCTCGGCCGAGATCGCGCCGAGCAGGTGGGCGAGGTCGTCGGTTTCGGCCTTGGCATAATTGCCGAGCACATGGCCGGTCACGCGATCCTTGTGGCCGGGGTGGCCGATGCCGATGCGGACGCGGCGAAAATCCTCGCCGATATGGGCCATGGTCGAACGGATGCCGTTATGGCCCGCGGCGCCGCCGCCGATGCGCACCTTCACCTTGAAGGGGGCGAGGTCGAGTTCGTCGTAGAAGACGGTCACGTCCGTGGGCGTGAGCTTGTAGAAGCGCATCGCCTCGCCGACGCTGCGGCCGCTTTCGTTCATGAATGTAGCGGGTTTCAGCAGCAGGATCTTGTCGCTGCCGATGCGCCCTTCGGCGATTTGCCCCGAGAACTTCGCTTTCCAAGGGCTGAAGCGATGATCGTCGGCGATGACGTCAGCGGCCATGAAGCCGACATTGTGCCGGTGCAGCGCATATTCCGCGCCGGGATTGCCGAGGCCGACCCAGAGTTGCATCGAATTCTCCCTCTCCCCTTCAGGGGAGCATGGGGCCGGTCGCGTCCCACGCGACCTGAACATTGCCGGGGGCAATGTTCACCCGCATGCTGGTCGGGGAGAGGGGCAGTGCCCATTCCGCCGACCCGGTCTCTTAGGGGAGAAAGACTGCCCCTCTCCCCAGCCCTCTCCCCTGAAGGGGAGAGGGAGATTTTCGTTACTCGCCTGCGGCTTCTTCGCCTTCGGCGGCAGCTTCGCTCTCGTTGTCGCCTTCGCTCGACTTGAGCGCCGACGGGGCAACGATCGTTGCAATGGTGAAGTCGCGGTCGGTGATCGCGCTTTCCGAACCCTTCGGCAGCTTCACCGACGAAATGTGGATCGAATCGCCGACTTCGGAGCCGGTCAGGTCGATTTCGATTTCCGACGGGATTTCGGCCGCATCGCAAACGAGTTCGAGGTCGTGGCGAACGATGTTCAGGACGCCGCCACGCTTGATGCCCGGCGATGCTTCTTCATTGGTGAAGTGCACCGGCACGTTGACGTGGATCTTGGCGTGTTCCGAAATCCGCAGGAAATCGACGTGCAGGGGGCGTTCCGAAACCGGGTGGAACGCAACATCCTTGGGCAGGGTGCGAACCGGCTTGCCGCCGACGTCGATCATCACGACCGAATTCATGAAATGTCCGGTGTGCAGCGCCTTCATCAGCGCCTTTTCCTCGACATGGATGCCGAGAGGGGTTTCGCCTGCGCCATAGATGACGGCAGGAACGCGGGCCTCACGACGCAATGCCCGGCTGGCTCCCTTACCCGCCGTCTCGCGCGCTTCGGCCGACAGGGTCAGCTGATCGCTCATATGTATTTCCTTATGGTGTCACCCGCGCGCGCCTCCAGGGATGTCGACTGCGTGGGAGGCGCGCGCATAGCGGGGAGAGGGGTAAAACGCAACTATTGGACGCGGGCGACCTTGAAACCCTTTTTCGCGAGCAGGTCCTCGACGGATTTCTTGCCCGCGAGGTGACCCGCACCGACCGCGACGAAGACGGTGCCCGGCTTGTCCATTCGCTGCGCGATCCACGCGGCCCAGCGCGCGTTGCGGTTGTAGAGCAGCGTGTCGGCGAGTTCGGCCGAATCCCGCATCTCGTCGTCGAACGTCAGCGCGATCTGTTTGACGTCGCCCTTGCGCCAGGCGCCGATCATTGCGGTGAATTCCTTTTCCATCCGCTCGCTGCCGTCGGCGACGCTGACCAGGAACTTGCGCTGGGCACTTTCCGACAGGCCGTCGAAATAGCCGAGCTGCTGTGCTGGCGTCTCGAGCCCCGCGACTGGCTTTCCGGCTTTCTTGAACGCGGCGGTGAGTTGCGCCTCGGCCCCCTCGTCATGGTCGAGCCCGGTCGCGCGCAGCGATGCCGTGGAAATCACCAGCGAAGCCGCCCAGGTTTCCATGCCGTCCAGCACTTTCATCGGCAGGCCGGCCTTGTCGATGACGGCCTTTAGCTTGGGCCGGGTTTCGGGGGGCACACGGTCGAGGATCGGCGGCAGGCCGGGCGAAGTGCCCAGTTTCGTCATGATCGCGCCCAGTGCCGCGGGGTCGTCGATCACCGTTTCCAGGACCAGGTCCTGCGATTGTGCCATGGCACCGTTCAGCTTGGCGTCGGTCCACTGCATTCCTTTGGGCAGCAGGTGGATCGTTCCAAACAGATATACGGTCGTGTCGGCGTCATAGACCTTCCACAACGCAGGCTTTGCGATCGTGGGCGCGACGGGCTTTGCGGGCGGCGCCTTCGCCTCGCAACCGGAACAGGCGAACAGGGCAAGGCCGGCGAGAAGCGT
>APMI01002464.1_pt1 | contig 20520 bp, 18 predicted proteins | sample 667938 | NCBI WGS metagenome assembly APMI01 (sample SAMN01084076, study PRJNA167559) | wastewater metagenome | biome: Wastewater | place: Denmark: Ejby Moelle, Odense | collected 2011-11-28 | reverse complement strand
CGCGCCGGTCTCGGCACGTTCATCATCCTCGACCATATCGAACGCGCGGCGCGGGCGGGGCAGAGCCACGTCTACCTCGGCTATTGGGTGCAGGGGTCGAAGCGCATGGAATACAAGGCGCGGTTCCAGCCCATGGAGCGGCTTGGTCCGACCGGCTGGCGGCGCATGACCGAAACCGACATCGCCGATGCGCTGAAGGGCGAGGGCGTTCCGGGATCGCCCGGCGGCAAGAAGTTCTAGGCTTTCTTCCGCTTCGGCGAAGGGGTCAGGAACGGCGGATCGGCAATCGCGATACGCGCCTCGTTCAGCCGCTCTCCCCACTCATGCGATAGCGCACCGAAATAGGCGTCGTCCTCCTGCAGCCGCAGCTGGATCGGCGCCTTGGACGGATCGCTGGGGATGACGATCAGGTCGAGCGGCAGCCCGACCGACAGGTTCGACCGGATCGTCGAATCGAACGAGATCAGCGCGACCTTCACCGCCTCGTCGAGCGTTGTGTCAAAGGTCAGAGCACGGTCGAGGATCGGCTTGCCGTATTTGACTTCACCGATCTGCAGGAACGGCGCGTCCGGCTGGCATTCTATGAAATTGCCCTCGGCATAAACCTGGAACAGCGACAGCGGCTGGCCGGCGACACGCCCGCCGACAAGGACGGATGCGCCCGCGTTGATCCGTGTGCCCTCCAGCGCGACACCGATGGCCTTGCGCGACATGGACAGCGCTTCGCCGACCAGCTGGGCGACGCGGAACATCGTCGGCTGACCGGAAACCAGCCGCGGCACGCCGCTGTCGTCGATGGCGGGAAGCCCCTCGGTCAGGTGCGAGCGCATCGATTGCGTGATCGACAGGCTGCCCGCAGTCGCCGCAAAGACGATGCGGTCGTCCTCCTCCGCCAGCGGGTGCAGCTTCTTGTAGACGGAGATGTTGTCGATGCCCGCATTGGTGCGCGTATCGGCGACCATCACCAGCCCTTCGCGCACGAGAACGCCGACGCAATAGGTCATTGCTGCTGCGCTCCCACGGGTTCGACATGGACCGCGACGTCGAGCTCCTCAAGGCCGCCGCCGGTCCGCGTACCCGACACCGGCGTCGCGTCATAGGCGTCGAGGCCGACGGCGACGCGGACGTAACTCTCGTCGGGGCTGAACCCGGAACTGGGGTCGAGTGCGACCCAGCCGAGCCGGTCGACGTGCACTTCCGCCCAATAATGGGCCGATCGGCGGTGGCCGCGGTCGGGGCCGTTCAGGCTGTGCCCCGACACGATGCGCGCGGGCATCTGAAGCCCGCGCGCCGCCGCGATGAGCAGGTGGGCGGCATCGCGTGTTGAGCCGCGTTTGCTCGACAGTACCTCGTCGGCGGACCGGCCGACGGTGCCGCGCCCCGCTTCGATCGTCATCGCGCTGCCGACCATCGTGTTGAGCATGTGGATGCGTTCCAGCGGGTCGCTGCCGCTGATCCGCCGTGCAAAGGTGCAGATCGCATCCGAAATGCTGGTCGTCGGCGTCTCGCGCCGGAAATAGAGTGGCGGCAAGGGTTCGTGAGCACCGCGCACGACACCGGCCTGGTCCTCGGTCAGGACTTCGCCCCTGACCGTCAGGTCGAGCTTTTCGATCGGCCCTTCGATATAGAGCATTGTCGTCGGATTGCCGTAGCCGTCCTCGCCGCTTCGCAAGCGCGCGTCGCAATCGACGTCGATTCGCCAGTCGATGACGGTTTGGCCCGCGAAATCGCTGGGCGTGACGCGCAGCAACTGCACGACGCGCGCCTGCGGCACGCTGAAGCGGTAGGTCGTGTGGTGATCTATCGAGAGGCGCATGACACTCTACCTAGCGTCATTCCCGCGGAGGCGGGAATCCAACTCCTGAACTGGCCACGGGAGTTGGGTCCCCGCCTTCGCGGGGATGACGAAACCGGAAATCACAGAAACTTGAACTGCTTTGAAATCGCCTGATCGAGCCTGGCATTTTCTTCGATGAAGGCCTCCACATATTCGTGCAGGCCGCCCTTGATCACATTGTCGATGCGCGTTTCGCCAAGCCGGGCATGCCGCAGACGCGCCATGCGGTCGGCCTCGCCCTGGAAGCCGGTTTGCTTGCCGAGGGCGTTGAGGTGCAGCACCACTTCCTCGGCACTCGCCGCCAGGCTGCGCGGCAGTTCACGGCGCAGGATGAGCAATTCGGCGACAGACTTGGCTTCAAGCCCCTCGCGATACAGCCAGCGATAGGCGTTCACCGCCGCCAGCGTCTGCAGGATGGTCGTCCACTGGTCGCGGTCGACCGCGCCGCCGACCCGTTCTCCCTCGGGCAGCAGGATATGGTATTTGACGTCGATCAGGCGCGCGGTGTTGTCCGCGCGCTCGATAGTGGCGCCGAGCCGGATGAACCACGACGCCGGATTGCGCAGCATGCGGCCGATGGCCCCTTCGAACCCGCGCGTCTCGTCCTGCGCCTGTTCCATCAAGGCGAGCGTTGCTTGCGTATCGCCCGGGCTCGACCGGCCGTGGAACAGCAGCCATGCCCGGTTGATCGTCGCCCATGCCTCGCGACTGAGGGCGGTGCGCACGGCCTTCGCGTTGCCGCGGGCCATGTCGAGGCACGAGACGACCGATCCGGGATGGACGGTCGACAGCGACAGGAAACGCGCGACGTTGCGCGGGGTCAGGTTCTCGCCGGTCGCCGCGAATGCTTCTTCGGCGTCGATGACCGCCAATGCGCTCTGCCAGGCGGCCTCGCCCGCAGGGCGCGACGACAGCGCGTCGAGGCGAACGGTCGCCTCGATCAGCCGGGCGGTGAATTCGGCGCGCTCGACATAGCGGCCGATCCAGTAGAGCGAGGCTGCGACGCGGCTCAGCATTCACTAATGCCAATGTAACGCTTGCCCGAGCGCAGACGAGGGCCTCTGCCGAGCGAAGCCGAGGCACGCTCCCGCAATTGCGCTGTTCTCGACTTCGCTCGAACAGACCCCTCGTCTGCGCTCGGGAAGGCGTTGAAACTCATCTCGCATCCCCGTTGTCCATCAGGACGAAGCTGTCTTTGGTGCCGCCGCCCTGGCTGGAATTCACCACCAGCGATCCTTCACGCAGCGCGACACGGGTCAGGCCGCCCGGGATGACCTTGACGCCACCTGCGCCGGACAGGACGAACGGCCGGAAATCGACATGGCGCGGTGCGACGCCGCTTTCGACCATCGTGGGGACGGTGGAGAGCGCGAGGGTCGGTTGTGCGATGTAGCGATGCGGCTCCGCGATCAGCGCGGCGCGGAAGTCCTCGATTTCCTTTTTCGATGCGGTCGGCCCGACCAGCATGCCATATCCGCCCGAACCATCGACCAGCTTCACGACGAGTTCGGACAGATTGTCGAGCACGTATTTCAACGACTGCGGCTCTCGGCACCGCCAGGTCTGCACGATCGGCAGGGTCGGCTCACCGCCCGCATAGAATTTCACGATCTCCGGCATATAGCTGTAGATCGCCTTGTCGTCGGCGATGCCGGTGCCCGGCGCGTTGACGATGGCGACCTTGCCGGCACGATACGCCGCGATCAGTCCCGGTACGCCAAGTTGCGAATCCGGCCGGAAGACGAGCGGGTCGATATAGTCGTCGTCGATGCGGCGATAGATGACGTCGACGCGGACGCGTCCGGTGATCGTGCGCATCCAGACGATGTCGTCATCGACCTCCAGGTCGGCCGCCTCGACCAACTCGATGCCCAGGCTGTCGGCCAGGAAACTGTGTTCGTAATAGGCCGAGTTGAACCGGCCGGGCGTCAGGATGACGCAGACGGGATCACTGCCCGCGGTGACCGGTGCCACCGACCGTAATGTTTCGAGCAGTGCATCGCCGTAGCTGTCGACATGTTGCACGCGGTACTGGCGGAAAAGTTCGGGGCAGAGGCGGATCATCGCCTCGCGGTTTTCGAGCATGTAGCTGACACCCGAGGGGGTCCGCGCATTGTCCTCCAGCACCCAGAAGTCGCCGGGGCCGGTGCGGACCAGGTCGATGCCGCAGATGTGCGACCAGATGCCGTGCGGCGGCCGTGAGCCGACGATCTCGCCGCGGAATTGCGGATTGGCGAGAATCAAATCTTCGGGGACGATGTTTTCGGCCAGGATACGGCGTTCGCCGTAAACGTCGTCGAGAAATGCGTTGATCGCTTCCACACGCTGCACGATGCCCGCGCTCAGCTTGTCCCATTCGCCCTTGGTGAAGATGCGCGGGACGATGTCGAACGGGATGATGCGTTCTGCCGCGTCCTCGTCGCCATAGACGGCGAAGGTGATGCCGAGCTGGCGGAAAGTGGCTTCGGCCGACTTTTGACGCCGGAGCAATTCGGCTTGAGGCGTTTCCTCAAGCCAGCGTGCCAATCCTTCGAACTCCGGCCGCGCGGCCTTTCCGCCGCTGGTACCCCAAAGCTCGTCGAATGTTTTGCCCATTGGCGACAGACTGCAGGGCTTTGATGCAGTGCACAAGAGGGATAGCGATGTTCCAAAGCGGGATTGCCGCGCGCGCATAGCGGCTGCCCATCGATACGCCCGTTCGATACGCTCGTTTTACGGGACCAGTCATCCGTCTCTGGAGCTATGTCGTTGCGATTTCGTAACAAAACAGGTGTGCCTGCCTGCACGGCGGTAGGCGAGCGCATTTATGCGATAGGCGACGTGCACGGACGCTACGACCTGTTGCGCAACCTGCTCGACATGATCGAAATGCACAGTGCGCGGCAGCCCGGACTGGGAAAACCGAAGATCGTCCTGCTGGGCGATGTCATCGATCGCGGTCCCGAGTCGGCCCGGATCATGCGGTTCCTGATCGCCGCGCAGCAATATACGAAACGCCTCCTGGTCCTGCGCGGCAACCATGAGGAGATGTTGCTGCGGATGATCGACGGCGACGACGAGGTGGAACAGCCCTGGCTGGACTATGGCGGCATCGCGACGCTTGCCAGCTTCGGCATTGCGTTACCGGAAACGGATGATCCGCCGGGATTGCTCGGCCAGCATCTGCGCGCGGCGATTCCGGCCGACATCGTCCAGTGGTTGCGCGAACTGCCGATGTCAGTGCGCTCAGGCGATTATTTCTTCTGCCACGCAGGCGTCCGGCCAGGCATCAGGCTGGATCGCCAGAACCGCGACGACCTGATGTGGATCCGGGACGATTTTCTCCATTCGGAAAGGGATCACGGCGCCGTCGTCGTCCACGGCCATAGCGAAAGCATCGGCGTCGAGATCAGGGCGAACCGCATCGGCGTGGATACGGGCGCGCACCGGACGAACACGCTTTCATGCCTTTACCTCGAAGGCGCAAAGCGCGACGTATTTTCCGCAACCAATGCCGCCTCATGGCTCGATCGGCGCCGTGCAACGGGCAGAACTCCGATCGGATACTTTTCCATGACGGAGCAGTGAGCGGCGCTACCGATCAAAAGGCGCGCGTCAGCCCGAAATCGGCACCGAATCGGCGATAATCGTAAAGTGCGCTCGTCGATGCGTTGCGTTCGAAGCTCAGGCGAACCACCGGTGCAAAGCCTAGGGGCCGCCATCGCCGCCAACTGAGTCCGCCGCTGGCGCGAAAGGTCCAGTCCTTCCGGCGATCCGGCAGCAATATGAGGCGCTCATCGGCCTCGAGCCGCAATAGGGCAAGGGTCGCGAACACCGTCGTGTTCCCCGCTTCTCGCCAGCCGAGCAGCGTGATTCCACCCGATGCGGTCGCATAGGCCGGATCGGCTGCGGTCTGCCGCTGGGCGCTGAGCGTTACCCGGCCGCCACCTCGTGTGCCGAATGCACGTTCGGCGGCGATACTGGCATCATAGATCTGGCCGTTCTGAAGGTCGTTCCGGTAATCGGCATCCGCCGCGTTGAATTCCACTTCGACCTGCGCACGCCGCCCGACCTGCCGCGTCCAGTTGATGCCGCCACCCAGCGTCGTCGCATAGGGTTCCCCGCCGAACCATCGCGTGCTGGCGCTCACGACCGGACGGATGCGGGATCGCCCGTGATAATATTCGATACCTGCCTCGGTCGCGGCGATCACGTCGTCGAACCGGCTTTCGCGGTACAGGTTCGCTTGGCCGGAAACCCGGAACGTCGCACGGACGGCGGACGATAGCGGAGCGTTTAGCCAGGCCTGGCCGCCCAGCCTGGCGCCGACGCCCGATTGCGCGCGGGCATCGTCCGACAGGTCGAATGGCGCGATGATGGTGTCGAGCGTCGTGCTGGTCGTTGCGCGATTGATGTTCGTGCTGGGCGCGAGGGCGACCTCGAACGAGGCGCCGAACGGCTTCAGCGAACGGAGCGCGGTCGAATATTGATCGACAAGTAACGCGACATCGGGTGGCAGCCCGCCAGCTTGCGCCTGGCGCAATGTACGGCGTGCGGCGGGCAGGTCGCCGATGCGCGCAAGGACGGCGGCGAGTTCCAGCCGGACGCTTTGCGCTTCCGGTTTTTCGTCGAGGATCGCGCGGAACTGGACCGCCGCGTCGGTCAGGCGCCCGCGCGCCGCGAGCAGCCGGCCGAGGCGGAACCGTGCTTCGGTCCGCACCTCGACATCGGGGTCGGCTGCCAGTGCCCGGTACATCGCCTCCGCATCGGGATCGCGCCCCGCGGCGATTGCTTCGTCGGCGCGCTGGAACACGCCGCCCGCCGATAACTGCTCCGCCGTCCCGGGATTGCCCGGGGCAGCTGCCGCCATTGCCAATATCGCCAGAAGCACAGGGATCGTCAGGGCGTCTTCTTCGCGACGATAGCACCCTGCACATACCCGCCGAAGGCGTTGGTGCCGGGCGTCAGCATGGTCGAGGAGAAGGTTGCGGCTAGTTCTTCGGCATTCGGCCCCATCAGGTATCCGCTCAGGCGATTGCCGTTGTTGCCGTTGATATCGCCATAGAAATTGCCCTGCTGCGCAAATCCGCTGCCGGACGTCAGGATGCCGTTGGTGAAAGTGAACGTCCCCAGGTCCGTGCGCGATGCGTTGGCGGGATTGACGCCGGTCAGCGCCATCGACCCGCCGAACATCGCCGCGGCGAAATTGAAATCGAGGCGCGCGGTTCCCTCAACCGCCAGCAAGGGCAACGGGCTGCCCGGACCCGGCTGCGCCTCGCCGCGGGCGATGCCATCGTACCGCGCCGTACCAGTGCGCGGAATCGCGGCATTGGGTGTCAGGATACCGAACGCAAGATAGGCCGTGCGTCCGTCCGTCTGCCCCGGAAGCACGGACGGTTGCGTCCGCTGCCATTTGGCGAAGCTGGCATAGGTCAGCGCGAATTCGTCGTTCCCGCTGCCCGATTTGTAGAGCGCGAGCTTCGATACGGTCGACCCGTTGCGCAGTTCATATACGGCATAGCGTGCGCTGCTTTCGGCGCCCAGCAGGTTCGCCGCGCCATAGACGCCCAGGTCGGTGCCCGAATCGACGACCGCAAACGACTGTGTTCCGGAACGATATGCGATCCTCAATCCCTGATCGGTCCGAAGCGTGTCGTCGCCGCTCTGCGCGCCGGTCGTCGAATTGACCGGATAATAGCGCCCGACCGAGGTGCCGGAGAACGTCTGGTCGAACTGGAGGTTGACCAGCGACGGGTTGTCGCCCGCAATGCTTCCTGTTCCCTTGCGGCCCGTCAGCGTGCCGACGACCCGGCTACCGTCCGCGGCCGATCCCTGGAACGCGATGCCGATCTCATCCATGCCCGGGCCGTAGAAGCGTCCCCGTGCGGGGCCGCCCAGTGGCGCGGTCGAATTGTGGTACAGCGTCATTGTGCCGGTGATGGCGTTCTGGCCGCTCGACAGCGCACCAGTGAACTGCCAGTCGCCCTGGCGGCCCGGAAAGCCGTTATCCGCGCGGGTCTCACGCGCGCCGTTGAAGCTGGTCCCGGTGATCTGCCCGTCGAAGAAATTCGCCGTGAGCCGCCCCGATCCGCCAAGGCTGTAGAGCGTGTCGGGCCGCGCGACGACGCCCAGCAGGTCGACGTCGTAGCTGGCGCCGCCCGTGCGTACGATGGCGCCATCGAGCGTTTCGACGCCATATGTGAAGGCGTCGAAGTCGCCGCTGATGGCGTTTGATCCGTTGATCGTCCGCTGCCAGAAGCCGCCACCGACATAACGATAGGTCAACGTGCCGGACGTGCCCGGCTTGGTCAGCGTCAGCGTATCAGTGGTGGTCCCGCTCGTCTTCTTGAACACGGTAATGCGGGCGTTGCTCGTCGCGGCGTCGATTTCACCCTGGGCAAATCCCTGCGAACGCGCACCGTTGGTGATGGTGTAGGTACGGCTGGTGGCGTCATAGACGACCGAGACCGTCGCGTTCGCAGATGTCGCGGTGCCGCTGGCGCCGGTCGTCGGATAATTCGCGCTGCCGGTTGCCGCATCGTTCGTGAAGCTTTCGCTGAGCGCGAGCGTCATCAGGTCGGCATTCGCGGTCGAAGGAGGCGGGGTCGGGGCAGAGGGCGGCGAAGCCGGGGGTGTCGGCGTGGAGCCAACGGCGCCGGCGCCATCTCCTCCGCATGCGCTCAGGGACAAGACCATGCTCATCGCGAGCAGCGACACGGCCGATCGATTCACGCAACCCCCCTTTGGCCGCGCTGGATTTTGCCCGGCCGTTCAAGGGCTTTGCTACATCAGCCGCCGATGGCGTCAACGCAAAAACGGCCGCGCCTTTATAGGGCGCGGCCGTTTTTGGGACGTTACGGACAGGAAGGTGTCAGGCGACCGCTGCGATCGCCATGTCGTCGACTTCGCGCAGCACATAGCCGCGGCCCCAGACGGTTTCGATGTAGTTGTCGCCGCCGCAGGCAAGAGCGAGCTTCTTGCGCAGCTTGCAGATGAAGACGTCGATGATCTTGAGTTCGGGTTCGTCCATGCCGCCGTACAGGTGGTTCAGGAACATTTCCTTGGTCAGCGTCGTGCCCTTGCGCAGCGAAAGCAGCTCGAGCATCGCATATTCCTTGCCGGTCAGGTGGACGCGGCTGCCGTCGACTTCGACGGTCTTGGCATCGAGGTTGACCGCCAGCTTGCCGGTACGGATGACCGACTGCGAGTGACCCTTCGAGCGGCGCACCACGGCGTGGATGCGGGCGACGAGTTCGTCGCGGTGGAAGGGCTTGGTGACGTAATCGTCGGCTCCGAAGCCGAACGAGCGCACCTTGGAATCCATTTCGTTGATGCCCGACAGGATCAGGACCGGCGTCTGCACCTTGGCCACGCGCAGGCGCTTCAGCACGTCATAGCCGTGCATGTCCGGCAGGTTCAGGTCGAGGCAGATGATGTCGTAGTCATAGAGCTTGCCGAGGTCCAAGCCCTCTTCGCCCAGGTCGGTGGTGTAGACGTTGAAGCCTTCCGAAGTGAGCATCAGTTCAATGGCTTTTGCCGTTGTCGGCTCGTCTTCGATCAACAAAACGCGCATGCTATTGGCCCCTTCGCCATGTGCCCCCTGCCCCCGCGGCAAACCATACGGCATACCGCGCACGACAGCGTTATTAACCAAATGCCAGATGAAGGGAAAAGGTTAATTCAGAGTTAATGCGCCAAAATGCGTGGCTTACGATGGTCTGTAGCGATCGCGCCTTAACGATTCGGCCACCAAGAGCATTTGCAATTGGCCTCGACACGCCCCGTCACCCGCCGCACAATGCCCGAAAAGCGGAGGGATGCCGTGCGACATATCGCGATCGTGGGATCTGGCCCGGCGGGCTATTATACAGCCGAAGCGGCACAAAAAGCGTTCGGGGACGATGTGCGGATCGACATCATCGACCGCTTGCCCGTCCCATACGGGCTGATCCGATCGGGCGTCGCGCCCGACCATCAATCGATCAAGGCCGTGCAGCGGCGGTACGAGGCGGTGAACCTGGCCCCCAACGCGCGGTTCGTCGGCGGTGTGTCCGTGGGGCAGGATGTCACGATCGAAGAATTGACCCGCGCGTACGATGCCGTGGTGCTTGCGACCGGTGCCCCCGCCGACCGTCGCCTTGATATTCCAGGCGCAGACTTGCCGGGCGTCTATGGCTCCGCGGCGTTCGTCGGCTGGTACAACGGTCATCCCGACTTCGCAGACCTTGCGCCGCCGCTCGATGGGGCGGGGGCGGTGGTCATCGGGAACGGCAATGTCGCGCTCGACGTGGCGCGCATTCTGTCGAAGACGACAGTGGAGTTCGCCGGATCGGATATCGCAGCGCATTCGCTCGACGCGTTGAAGGATGCGAAGCTGTCGTCTGTCACGATCCTTGGACGTCGCGGGCCGCACCAGATAGCGATGACGCCCAAGGAACTTGGCGAACTCGGGCATCTGGAGCGTGCGGCGCCGGTCGTCGAGCTGGGCGACCTGCCGCCTGCCGACCTTGATGCGGACCTTGAACCCGGCCAGCGCAAGTCGGTCGCGCATCTGCGAAGTTTCGCGTCCGAGCCTCGGGAAGCCGCGCTGTCGGTGATCTTCGACTTCTTTGCCGCGCCAGTCGCCATCGAAGGGGATGGCAAGGTCGAACGCGTCATCGTCGAGCGGACCGAGGTCGATGCGACAGGGCGCGTGACGATGACTGGCGAGACCTATGCGGTGCCCGCGTCGCTGGTCGTCAGCTGTATCGGTTACCGCACGCCACATATCGAGGGCGTCCCTTACGACGATGCGAACGGGCGCTTTGCGAGCGACGAGGGGCGCATATCGGACGGCCTGTGGTGCGTCGGCTGGGCGCGCCGCGGGCCGAGCGGAACCATCGGCACCAATCGCCCGGACGGCTTTGCGATCGTCGACAAGATCGCAGGCGAAATAGGCGAGGGACGCGGTGTCGAGGGCGGTGCGGGCCTCGACACGCTGTTGCTGTCACGCGGTGTCCAGACGGTGTCCTTCAGCGACTGGCAGGCAATCGACGCCGCCGAAACCGCACGCGCTCGCGAAGGCGCCCCGCGCGAAAAGTTCACGACGGTCGCTGAGATGATGGCCGCCCGTCAGTAGGGCGGGCAGTCGCGTCCCGTCGGGCTCTTGGTAAAGATCTCGCAGCCGGTTTCGGTGATGCCGATCGAATGTTCGAACTGCGCCGACAGCGTCTTGTCGCGCGTCACCGCCGTCCAGCCGTCTTCCAGCACCTTCACGTCCGGGCGGCCGATGTTGATCATCGGTTCGATCGTGAAGAACATGCCGGGCCGCAATTCGGGGCCGGTGCCGGGGCGTCCGGCATGCACCACTTCCGGAGCGTCATGGAACAGGCGGCCGATGCCGTGACCGCAAAAGTCGCGGACCACGCCGTAGCGGTGCTTCTCGGCAAAACTCTGGATCGCGTGCGCTACGTCGCCCAGTCGGTTGCCGGGCTTGGCCTGTTCGATCCCGCGCATCATCGATTCGTAAGTGACCTCCACCAGCCGCTTCGCCTTGATCGGCACGTTGCCGACCAGGTAGGTGCGATTGGTGTCGCCGTGCCAGCCATCGATGATGCTGGTCACGTCGACGTTGACGATATCGCCTTCCTGCAAGCGCTTCGGCCCCGGGATGCCGTGGCAGACGACATGGTTGATCGAGGTGCAGCAGCTGTGCGTGTAGCCGCGATAGCCGAGTGTCGCCGGGATGGCGCCCGCCGCCAGCGTCATGCGCTGCACTAGGTCGTCGATATCCTGCGTCGTCACGCCCGGCACGATGAAATCGGCGAGCGCGTCGAGGATTTCGGCGGACAGTCGTCCGGCCTTGCGCATCCCCGCGAACCCGTCGGGTCCGTGCAATTTGATCGTGCCGTCGCGCGAAGGGCGTGTATCGGCAGTGGCGTCGACATAGGTGGTCATCGCCCCGATATAGAGTTACGTGCCGCTCATGACCAGTGACCGCATCTGGACCGCCGCCCTCGTCGTCATCGGCGACGAAATCCTGTCGGGCCGCACGCAGGACAAGAATGTTGCGCAGATCGCCCTGTGGCTGAACCTGCAGGGGATCCGCCTCGCCGAAGTGCGCGTCGTTGCCGACGTGCAGGACGCGATCGTCGAGGCCGTGAACGCGCTGCGCACGCGCAACGATTACCTGTTTACGACCGGCGGCATCGGCCCCACGCACGACGACATCACCGTGGACGCGATCGCCAAAGCGCTGGGCGTTCCGGTGGTCATCCACCCGAAAGCGCGGGCAGGGCTGGAAGCCTATTATGAAACGCGCGGCGGCCTGACCGAAGCGCGGCTGCGCATGGCGCGGGTGCCAGAGGGTGCGCTGCTGATCGAGAATCGCGTGTCGGGCGCGCCGGGCATCCGGCACGGCAATGTCTTCATCATGGCGGGCGTGCCGCACATCACCGCGATGATGCTCGACGCGCTGTCGGGCACATTGGAAGGCGGCACGCCGCTGATGAGCGAAACCGTCGGCTGCTGGGTTCCGGAAAGCGAAGTCGCCGACCTGCTGGGCGCGACCGAAAAGGCGCATCCGAAATGCCAGATCGGCAGTTACCCGTTCTTCCGCGAAGGGCGGACCGGCGCCAATTTCGTCGTACGCTCGATCGACAGGGCAGCACTGGACGCGTGCGTTACCGCGCTTGTTTCGAGCCTCGTCGACAACGGACGCGAGATTGTTCGCGGCGGAATCTAGTGCTGCACGCGCGGCAGGCGCCGTAGCAGGATCAGCGAAAGCAGCGCGGTAATTGCCGCGACCACGAATGCGGCAGCCGGAAAATGGAACGGCGCGGTATTGCCGGTGAAATACGCCATGGGCGCGAGCAGGACGCCAGGCGCGATGATCGTGCCCAGGCCCAACACCATCGACGAAATGCCCTGCACTTCCCCTTGCGTTTCGGGTGTCGCCCGGCGGCTGAGCATCGCCATCAGGCTGGGCTGGACCAAGCTTTGCAAGGCGATGAACGCCATTGCGGCAAATGCCTGCCAGGTCTCCTGGGCCAGGGCATAGGCGACGAAGCCGAGGATCGCGGTAATGATGCCGATGGTCGCGGCGTCGCGTTCGCCGAAGCGTTTGACCATGCGCCCTGTCAGCAGGACCTGGCTGGCGGCAATGATCACGCCGACCGCGGCGAGGCTGGCCCCGATCATGGACGACGACCAGCCGAGCTGCGCGATCGCGTAAAAGCTCCAGGTCATCGGATAGACCATGCTCGCGATCTGCCAGAGCAGCAGTACGGCCACGACGCCCATCATGCCCGGCGCCGAGCGTGCGGCATGCCATGCGCCAAGGGGGTTGGCGCGTTTCCAGCTGAAGCGCCGACGGCGCTCGACAGGAAGCGTTTCGGGGAAGATCAACAGGCCATAGAGCACGTTCAGGAACGCCATCGCCGATGCGACGTAAAAGGGCGCGCGCGAGCCCCATTCACCGAGCAGGCCGCCGATCGCCGGGCCCAGCACGAACCCGACGCCGAATGCGGCGCTGATATAGCCGAAGGTCTTGGCACGATCTTCCGGCGTGGAAACATCGGCAACCGCGGCCATGGCGGGCGCATAACTGCTGCCGAACGCGCCCGACAGGACCCGGCCGATGAAGATCAGCGGCAGCGTATGGGCGATCGCAAGCAGCAGGTAATCGAACGCGAGGAAGACCAGCGCGAGCAGCAGCACCGGCCGCCGCCCGAAATGGTCGGAAAGATTGCCGAGTACCGGTGCGCAGAAGAAGCCGGCGACGGCGAGTGCCATCGTCATCCATCCGCCGATGCCGATCGCATGGCTCAGGTCGATATGGCCGACCTCCATCAGCAGCCTCGGCAGCACCGGCATGATCAGGCCGAAGCCGACGGAGTCGATGAAAATGGTGACGAGGACGAACAGGGCCGAATGTTTGCGTGCCGTCATGCCGTCGATTGCCTCTCCTGACCGGGATCAGCCGCTCGCATGTTTACCGGCGGCGCTCAAGGCTGCTGCCCGGTGGATTCCTTCGACGAACAGGCGATAGGCCTCGTCGCCCTGCAAACGGTCGGCGGCGGACGGGGCAACCAGCAGGCCCATCGTGCGGCGCAGGCCGAAACCGGACAGTGCGGCCATCGCAATGCCTTCGCCCGCGAAGCACCGCGGCATGACGGTGATGCCCAGGCCGCTGCGCACATAGGCGCAGGCGCGGTCGTCGTTGACGGTCCGCGCGGCCATGAACGGACGAATACCGCGCTGTGTGAAGTGGCGGCTGACGTCGGCAAGCGCTTCGCAATGCCGCCGCACGATCATCGGCTCGCCGCCCAGTTCGTCGGCGCCGATCGTATCCCGTCCGGCAAGCCGGTGATCGGCGGGGAGGGCAACGGCATAATCTTCTTCGAAGAGCAGCGTGCCCGACGCGCGGTCCTCACCCAGATCGCAGAGCAGGGCATCGATCCCGCCGCGCTCGATCTGCTGGCGAAGGTCGCGGCCGCGACCGTCGATGATTTCCAGGCTGTTGGCGGCGGATGCCTCGTCACGCACGGCGCGCAGAGCCGTGCCGATCCATGCCGACGGCAGGGTAGAGACGACGCCCAGGCGCGTGATGCGAACCTGTGCCTCCTCGCGCGCCGACCGTTCGGCGGCGGCGAACTCCGCCTCGATCCGCCGGGCATGATGGGCAAAGCGCGCGCCCGCCGTCGTCAGCTCGACGCGGCGGTTGGTGCGGTTGAACAGCGGCTTGCCGATCATCGATTCCAGCTTGGCGATGCCGACCGACAGGGTGGGCTGCGACACCCGGCAGTGTGCGGCGGCACGGGTGAAGTTGCCGGTATCCATGACGGCAAGGAAATACCGCAGCAAATAGCGATCGATCATAGATACAGTCTATGATGAACCCGCCGATCTTTCAATTTTTCTCTTGGGTGGCGAGGTGATAGGTTCCGTCTAAACAGTTTGGGAGAGGCCCGTGGCCGAGTTCGATTTTGCCCTCGGCGACAACGCCGACATGATCCGTGAGACGACGCAGCGGTTCGCCACCGACCGCATCATGCCGCTGGCGGCGAAAGTCGACGAGGAGGACTGGTTCCCCCGCGACCTTTGGCCCGAAATGGGCGCGCTGGGCCTGCATGGCATCACTGTGAGCGAAGATGACGGGGGCCTCGGCCTCGGCTATCTCGAACATGTCATCGCGCAGGAAGAGGTCGCGCGGGCGTCGGCCAGCATCGGCCTCAGCTATGGCGCGCATTCGAACTTGTGCGTCAACCAGATCCGCCGCTGGGGCAATCCCGAGCAAAAGGCGAAATATCTGCCCGGACTGATCAGTGGCGACCATGTCGGCAGCCTTGCCATGTCGGAGGCCGGTGCGGGCAGCGATGTCGTCTCGATGAAGCTGAAGGCCGAAAAGGTCGACGGCGGCTATCGCCTGAACGGCACCAAGTTCTGGATCACCAATGCGGCCTATGCCGACACGCTGGTCGTCTATGCCAAGACCGGTGAGGGATCGGGCGGTATCACGACCTTCCTGATCGAAAAGGGCATGGCGGGTTTCAGCATCGGCCAGAAGATCGACAAGATGGGCATGCGCGGTTCGCCGACGGCGGAACTGGTGTTCGACGACTGTTTCGTGCCGGACGAGAACGTCATGGGCGCGGTCAACGGCGGCGTCGGCATATTGATGTCCGGCCTCGATTACGAACGCACCGTACTTGCGGGGATTCAACTCGGCATCATGCAGGCCTGCCTCGACGTGGTCCTGCCCTTCATTCGCGAGCGCAAGCAGTTCGGCAAACCCATCGGCAGCTTCCAGCTGATGCAGGCCAAGGTCGCCGACATGTACGTCGCGCTGAATTCCGCCCGTGCCTATGTCTATGCCGTCGCCAAGAGCTGCGATGCGGGCCGCACGACGCGGTTCGACGCGGCGGGTGCTATCCTGCTCGCGAGCGAAAACGCGGTGAAGGTCGCGGGCGAAGCGATCCAGGCGCTGGGCGGCGCGGGGTACACCAAGGACTGGCCGGTCGAGCGTTTCTTCCGCGATGCCAAGCTGCTCGACATCGGTGCGGGCACGAACGAGATCCGCCGCATGCTGATCGGCCGTGAACTGGTCGGAGCCGCTTGATCGGTCGAAAGGTTAGTAAAGGTTAGCCTCACACGCACCGCTCGCCAGACCATTTGCCGGACAGGAAGTGATTGAGATGACTGGATTTCAAAGAGCCGAATCGACGGTATCGAGCGGGCGGTGTGTAGGACAGCGTTTTCTTGCCGAGATAAAACGGTCGGGCGGCTCAGCCTTGAAAAATCCTCCCCGTTCCAGGCAGGACTTGGCATGAGCGAAATCCTGTTGACCGCCCTCCAATATTACGGCGCGGCGGCGGGCGTTGTTGCCGCGTTCGTCGTGTCGCTCGACCTGGGACGGCGCCCCACCGGTTGGGCCTTCGTCCTGTTCGTCACCTCGTCACTGGCGCTGATCGGCTGGGGGTTCCTGAAGCCCCAGTCGGAGGGGATCGGGGTGCAGAACATCCTGCTCCTCGCCATCAACATCGTCGGCGTCTATCGTTACCTCATCCGCAAGAAGGAGGCCGCATGAGCGCGCCCGTTCTCCCCACGTCGTTCAACCCTGATAGCGATACGGCACGCGCCAACGCCGCGCACAACCGGGCGCTCCGCGACGAACTCTGGGCCAAGGTCGAGACGGCCGCGCTCGGCGGCAACGAGAAGGCGCGCGAGCGACATACTTCGCGCGGCAAGCTGCTTCCGCGCGAGCGGGTCGAGCGCGTGCTCGATCCCGGATCACCCTTCCTTGAGATCGGCCAGCTTGCGGCAAACGGCATGTATGGGGAGGATATTCCTGGCGCGGGCGTGATCGCCGGCGTGGGCCGCGTGTCGGGCCGCCAGTGCATGATCGTCGCCAACGACGCGACGGTGAAGGGCGGCACTTACTACCCGATGACGGTCAAGAAGCACCTGCGCGCGCAGGAGATCGCGACCGAGAACCGCCTGCCGTGCCTCTACCTGGTCGACAGCGGCGGCGCGAACCTACCCAACCAGGCGGAGGTTTTTCCCGACCGCGAGCATTTCGGACGCATCTTCTTCAACCAGGCGAACATGTCGGCGAAGCGCATTCCGCAGATCGCCTGCGTCATGGGCAGTTGCACCGCGGGCGGCGCTTACGTCCCCGCCATGTCCGACGAGACTGTGATCGTCCGCAACCAGGGGACGATCTTCCTCGCGGGCCCGCCGCTGGTGAAGGCCGCGACGGGGGAGGAAATCAGTGCCGAGGACCTGGGCGGCGGCGACCTTCATGCGCGCAAGTCGGGCGTCGTCGATCACCTGGCCGAGAATGACGAGCATGCGCTGACCATCGTGCGCGACATCGTGTCGCATCTTGGCGTGAGCGAGGGGTTCAAGGTTGAGACGCGCGAACCGCGGCCGCCGAAATATGATGCGGAAGAACTGTACGGCGTCATCCCGCAGGACGTCCGGGCGCCCTATGACGTGCGCGAAGTGATCGGCCGAATTGTCGACGGATCAGAATTCCACGAGTTCAAGGCGCTGTATGGTACCACCCTCGTCTGCGGCTTCGCGCATATCTGGGGCATGCCGGTCGCGATCCTCGCCAACAACGGCGTGCTGTTCAGTGAGAGCGCGCTGAAAGGGGCGCACTTCATCGAACTCGCCCAGCAACGGCGCATCCCATTGCTGTTCCTGCAGAACATTTCCGGCTTCATGGTCGGCGGCAAATACGAGGCGGAGGGGATCGCAAAGAACGGCGCGAAGCTGGTGACCGCGGTTGCGACCGCCAGCGTGCCCAAGATCACCGTGCTGATCGGCGGCAGTTTCGGTGCGGGCAATTACGGCATGTGCGGCCGGGCCTATTCGCCCCGTTTCCTGTTCACCTGGCCCAATGCGCGGATCAGCGTGATGGGCGGCGAACAGGCGGCGAGCGTGCTGGCGACGGTGCACCGCGATGCGGAGACCTGGACGCCCGAGGAAGCCGAGGCCTTCAAGGCGCCGATCCGCCAGAAATACGAGGACGAAGGCAATCCATATTACGCGACCGCGCGCCTGTGGGACGACGGGGTGATCGACCCCGCGCAGACGCGGGACGTGCTGGGGTTGGCGTTCGCGGCGACGCTCAATGCGCCGATCGACGAAGAGGCGCGCTTCGGCGTGTTCCGGATGTGAGGAGGCTTCTCGTCCTGCCGCTGCTCTTCGCGTTGACCGCGCAGGCGATGCCAAATCAGCCGATGCCGAAAGGTACCGGCCTCCCGCCGCCGACGGTCGACGAAGCGGCCGTCCTCGCGCCGATCAACCGTTTGTTCGGCGCAATGGCCCGGCGTGATGCCGCTGCGCTGCTGGCCGAACTCCGTCCCGAGGGCGGCGCGACGGTCGCGATCGAGGCGCCGGAAGGACGTGCCATCGGACATAAAAGCTGGGCGGAATTCGCCAAGACGCTGGGACCGGGTACGCAGAAGTTCGAGGAACGCCTGATCGATCCCATGGTCGATATCGATGGGGACATCGCGATGGTCTGGTCGCGCTACGTTTTCCTGATCGATGGCAAGCTGTCGCATTGCGGCATGGATCATTTCGACCTCGTCCGTGAAAACGGCAGCTGGAAGATCCTCAACCTCACCTGGTCGAAACGCACGACGGGATGCACAACCGAATGATCAAATCCCTCCTTATCGCGAACCGGGGCGAGATCGCCTGCCGCATCATCCGCACCGCGCGGGCGATTGGGGTGCGCACGGTCGCGGTCTATTCGGATGCCGATGCGAAGGCGCTGCACGTGCGGCAGGCGGACGAGGCGGTGCATATCGGCCCGTCGGCCGCACGTGAAAGCTATCTGGTCGGCGAGAAGATCATCGCGGCGGCCAAGGCGACCGGCGCGGAGGCGATCCATCCGGGTTACGGCTTCCTGTCCGAGAACGCCGAGTTCGCACAGGCTGTGATCGACGCAGGACTGGTGTGGGTCGGCCCGCGCCCGGCAAGCATTACCGCCATGGGCCTGAAGGATGCCGCCAAGAAACTGATGGCCGATGCGGGCGTGCCGGTGACGCCGGGTTACATGGGCGAGAACCAGGATCCGGCGTTCCTCGCCGACCAAGCGGCGGCGATCGGATATCCGGTGCTGATCAAGGCGGTCGCGGGCGGCGGCGGCAAGGGGATGCGCAAGGTCGATGCGGCGGCAGACTTCCTCGACGCGCTAGCCTCTTGCCAGCGTGAGGCATCGTCCTCGTTCGGCAACGATCATGTCCTGATCGAGAAATACATCCTGTCGCCCCGCCACATCGAGGTTCAGGTGTTCGGTGACACGCACGGCAACATCGTCCACCTGTTCGAACGGGATTGCAGCCTGCAACGCCGCCACCAGAAGGTGATCGAGGAAGCGCCAGCGCCGGGCATGGACAACGCAACGCGCGAGCAACTCTGCGCCGCCGCTGTCCGCGCGGCACAGGCGGTCGATTATGTCGGCGCGGGGACGATCGAGTTCATCGCCGACGCCAGCGAAGGCCTTCGCGCCGACCGCATCTGGTTCATGGAAATGAATACGCGGCTGCAGGTCGAACATCCCGTGACGGAAGAGATTACAGGCGTCGATCTCGTCGAATGGCAGTTGCGTATCGCGAGCGGGGAACCGTTGCCGAAGCGGCAGGATGAACTGTCGATCGACGGCTGGGCGATGGAGGCACGGCTTTATGCGGAAAACCCCGCGACCGGATTCCTGCCTTCGATCGGCCCGCTCGATCACCTGCAATTCCCCGACGATGTACGCATCGAGACCGGCGTCGAGGAAGGTGGTGAAGTCTCGCCTTTCTACGACCCGATGATCGCCAAGATCGTCGTTCACGACGCCACGCGCGAAAACGCGCGCCGGGCGCTGCGCGATGCAATCGACGGCACGGAAGTATGGCCGGTCAAGACCAATGCCGGATTCCTGGGGCGGCTGGCCGATGAACCCGGTTTCGTGTCGGGCCATGTCGATACCGGGCTGATCGCGCGGGTCGGCGATGTTCTCACCCACCCACCCGTGCCGGAAGAGGATGAACTTGCCGAGGCGGCGGCATTGCTGGCGGCTTCGCACGGCGACGGTCCCGTTAATGCAGCACTGGGATTCCGGCTGAACGCCCCGCCCCGCGCAACTGCGCGGATCATCGATGACGGCGGCGAGACCTATGTCGTGACGCTCGAGGAGGCCGAGAACGCCGAGCCCGTTCCGGAGGTGTTGTCTTTCGTCGAGGGATTTGCGCGCAGCTTTCGACTGGACGCGCCACGCGGTTCCGCGGGCGGTGTCGCGAGCGACGGCGTCATCCTCTCGCCTATGCCAGGCCGCATCATCGCGGTCGATGTCGCGGCGGGCGATGCGGTGGTGAAGGGGCAGAAGCTGCTGACGCTCGAGGCCATGAAGATGGAACACACGCTGACCGCGCCGTTCGATGGCGTGGTGGCCGAGCTGAATGCGACGGCTGGCGCGCAGGTTCAGGTCGAAGCGCTGCTGGTGCGAGTAGAAAAGGCGGACGAATAGGCCGCGCTGTCGCCCAGAAAGATTGGCGATTGGTAACGTGACTCGGGCGCAGCGCCGTGCTTTCGCGCGCGCGTCTGGCCACCTCTCGCGAAAGGTTCATCCATGTTCCGCGCCGCCCGTCTTGCCACGCTCACACTGTTCGCATTCATGACCTCACAGGCGTTCGCCGAGACGCACAGTTTTCATTATCTGAACC
>APMI01006475.1_pt1 | contig 20528 bp, 9 predicted proteins | sample 667938 | NCBI WGS metagenome assembly APMI01 (sample SAMN01084076, study PRJNA167559) | wastewater metagenome | biome: Wastewater | place: Denmark: Ejby Moelle, Odense | collected 2011-11-28 | reverse complement strand
AAGAGTATGGCATAACCAGGCGAAATCCAAAGCGAACAAATAGCAGAGGCACAGCCAAACCCAGAAAACGTGATTCCAGAACTACGAGAATAACCGAACTTTCTCGCAGTTCGTTATAACTAGTAAAAGAAAACTCAGCAGAAATCAAGATCAGGAGGAGCCTATGTGCCTCCTCATAAACTACGAGCAATGCAACAGAAGATCATGGAGTAGGATCCAAACAGTGTTGATCATCAGCGCATGATGTGGGAGCTGTTGCGCAAGAGTATTAACGGTATTGTGAATAAAGTCAATGTGACTAATATTCAAAATATTGTGATTGAGTTATTCAACGAGAACATACTACGAGGTCGTGGCTTACTCACAAAAGCAATAATAAAAGCTCAAATGGCATCCCCAAATTTCACCCATGTCTATGCCGCACTAATATCAGTAATAAACACAAAATTACCATAAATTGGTAGCTTATTAGTCAACAGAGTGATGCTAATGTTCAATCGATCATTCCGCCGCAATAATAAAATAGTCTGCATGGCGACTACTAAAATGATTGCGCATTTAGTCAATCAGAGAGTCTTAGGTTAGTTTGCTGCACTTCAGTTACTTATGATACTTCTCATGCATGCCACTGAGGATTCGGTATAGATCGCATGTGATTTCATGACGGAAGTCGGGCAAGTTTTATCAGAAATAGCGCCTGCTGCTGCAAGTGCGATATTTTAGCGTTTCAAAAATTTGTTGCATTAAGCTGAAATATAGCAGAAAGCGCAGTACAGTATATCGAAATTGTTCGCAGTAAGGAAAACAGGATTCAAGAACCATCCAGGTGTAATTCCAGAATTAGATCTGGTTTAAGCTGAAGATCAAATAACACATAATCTTGATTTCGAAGAGTAATTAAATGGTCAATAATCTCTTAACTTTTTCAGAGAAGATCCTAATTTCAATCAAACTTAAGCAGAATGGGATGTTCTTAAGTTAGAAATTTTAGGTTAGGAAAATGTTATAAATTTGAAGCAAGTCGCACATTATGAAGAAGAAGTTGAATAATATTAAAATTAACCATAAGAACAGGGAATAAAGGATTTAACTGAACAAGATCTGATAAACTTGCGTCGTACAATATATTTGGCAATACAATCAACCACAAGTTTCTAATAATGCGCTCACAAAATAATGAAAATGAATATTACCAAAGGCTATGAAGGATAACTTATTGATATGATCATCGAGTGCTGCATGATGGAGAGAATTTATCAATAATTTTTTGGACTCTTAGCTGAGAGATTTTGTAAAATTGATGACAAATATAAAGAGCTATTTGTGCAAGCTTTTGTGAATTATTACAACACTATATTTAAGCTGGAAGTCAGCAAAATTAGAAATTTAGGTAAATTGTACGGCCATCTTTTCTATAGTCAGAGTATTGATTGGAAAATTATGGAAATCATCACGTTGAAACAAGACACAACCACTGCCGCTCATAGAATGTTCTTGAAAATCTTATTCCGATAAATCGCTTAAAACATGGGTTTATAAAAGCTAAAGAAATAATTTTAAAACCCATAATCTCGCTAGTATTACTCCGGTTTATTCCCAATCGGTCATCCAAACGATGTAAGATTCGCAATAAATTACTGGACAACAATTGGGTTAGGCCCATTAACATAATAGATGCGATAAGTATTAGCACTACAGTAACAGATGATAGTGGATAGAAAAAGTAGATAATAACGATAACGTATATAGCAGTTGATGAAGGAATAAATGGAGATGCTTATGGCTGAAGAATAAGAAAGAGCTAAGGAATAGGAAAGAATTATGATATAGGAGAAAGTTAAAAGAGAATAAGCGGAGATTAGGAGAGAAAAAGATAGGCAGAAAGAGAAAGAGAAATAGAAAGATAGAGCTCGTGATAAATAAAGAGATAGAAGGAGAGACAAATCTAAATCCAAATAGAGATCGAGATCAAAGGACAGAGATAGAGATAGAGACAGATCAAGAGAAAAAAGAAAAAATAAGTAAAGATACGACTAGTAAAGATAACGATCAAGGTCAAGATAAATGGCGAAGAGAAGAGACAAAGTGAGAGCTCGTGAAAAATAAAGAGAAATGTAGAAATAACTATAAAGAGAAAATAGAAGAAAATAGCAAGAGCGAGAAAAATAGAAACAGAAACAGCGAGAAAAATAATTATAAAAATAAAAGCAAAGAGAGAAATAAAAATAGAGAATCAGACAAAAGGAAAAAGATAATTAAAAAAGTGCTCGAAAGAAGAAAGAAAGATCTTAATCTTCTTCATCAAATTCTTCTTCATCTTCAAGTTCTTCGTCTTCGGGTTAGTAAACTCCAAAAGTAACAAATAAAGGGGCTGTAGTGAGCAAGAACCCTATTTAGAAGATAAAAGCGCCCGAGAAATAAAAATAAAGCTCAGATTCTGATTCTGAATCATCAGGGCTTAGCTCAAATTCAAATGAAGCAGAAAATGTAAAAAAGGTATAATCACGTAAAAAGTAATCTGCAAAAGTACGACGAAAATCCTCATCCTCATCAGCTTCATCATCGTCGTCATCTTAAACCCCTATTGCAAATAAAAAGTAAGCAGAACGAAGCCGAGACAAAAAGCAAACACAACGCAAAAGAGTAAGCTCATCATCGTCTTCCTCTTAACCTCGCAGAAAAAGAAAGAGTCCGCAAAGTGGAAGAAAAAAGTGATTCAATACTTGTTTATCATATTTGACTTTATTTTAATTATTTTTTAAATAGTATGAGTTAATTAATAATCCTATGATGTAATATGTGATGAAGTCCGTAATTGCAGATCTACTACATATATTATAATGAAAATAGATGCAAGGTCCTTTATAATAAGAAAACTACCTATCAGAAAAGATCCCCGAGGATAGCAGTGTAATCAGCTCAATTAGCTCGCCTTCGACTTTCGACACGGTCGAGGATTACAATTTAACCCCCATGCAGAGTCTATTCAAACAAATCCGATATTATAAAGTTAGCGATTGGGATGAGTCCTCACAGATAAATTTTTTCAATTTGGTATCGCACTTATTCTCTGAAGTGTGCAGCAGTGATAAGAAAAATTATAGTACAATCGGCGGCATTGTGAAGATATTCATCAGCAAGGTGACACTGACTAATGCATAAATGTACTCAAGCTTAACTTCGGCAATCGATGCGATAAAGATGTGGAATTTTTTCAAAATGACACCCTCTGCTATTCAGACTTGTTCTTTTCTAGCGTCTTATATTATTGAGTAAATGGATGAAAATAATTTTCATGAGCTGATAATGCTTTTTTATTTCAACCTCCAGCTTGGAATTTAAATGAACTTGAAGACTTTATAGCTGATTAATTGCTCATTAAGAAGATTTATTTATAACCGTAGAGTGAATAAACAATAGAAAATAAAAGAATGGGATAAAATATTCTAAAAATAATTGGGGACATTGATCATAAACACTATAAACTAGTCAGTAAAACATATTGATGCAAATACTTTCAAAATATATTTAAACTGCCTTATTATTATCATTAACAACATCGACAAAGATGATGATAAAAATCTGTCATATTTGAAATAACATTTCATGTGTTTGCCGATGATATAATTCCTGTGCCCGTAAGAAAGAGATGATAACAACGAAGTTGCTAAAGAGTAGTTTCAGTAATAGAGAGAGAATTTATTCTTAAGTGCCAGCGTATGTTATTTCAAAACTGGCTCAAAAATGTTATTTGAGGCAGTAAAATATATGATTAATTGTGGGACGACAACATTAATGGTCAACAATTTATGGAACTACCTAAATCCCGATAATTATTCATATAGTTCATAGGAGAGTCTGCACAATTTCTCAGAATTATTGTCTTACCTGAAGTAGAAAAATAAATAATAAACTCGATATTGCCCCATGGCTACAAAAGGTTGCTGGGTATCAAAATCAATTGATAAAAAAATAAGTCTGTTCGTGCTATAATGCCAAATCACTCACCCGAGAATGATGTGCAGTGATAAAAGTAATATTATTCTCAGACTATAAATGGAGAGCGGAATAATTGAGATTTTAGTTGATTAAATTAACAAAAATACGAACAAATGTGCATTGATTGTTAAGAAATATAACAGAGAAGATCTAAACAAGAGAAAAGCTGGTGAATCTGTGTAGTTGGGTTATATTTAATTATGCCTTTTGTCATTGGCATTGTAGTTTAAAAGTTAAAGTAAAACTGTAATTTTTTGTCGAAATCAACCACTTGAAATTGCACATGCTTGGCTTGGTCCTGTAAAAAATATCTTGGTAGGAGTTCGTAGTTAGGACAAGTCATACCGATCAGCTGTAAAAAATATCACCAATTTTATCACATTGTAAGGCATCAGTTATGAACAATTTATCAAAGATAAGCTTCAAATTGTGTAAAGCATAAAAGTATAAGTAACATAGTCAAAAACATCAATTCTTAGAAAATTAACATCTATTAACCAACAAGATAGTCAGTTCAGTTTATTGGACTATTTATAATCAGACAGAGACAGGGCAAAGAAGAACAAAATAGGATCAAAAACTTTATAAATTTAAAGACTTCGGGTATCAAAAAATGAAAACTATATTGCTATGGTGAATAAATTTGACGGTAAAAATAAAATAGGTTCATTTATTCTTAATGTGTTATAATCAATAACATAAACTAAAACAATTTAGAAATATCTCGATGTGGTCTTGCAGGAGTGGTTGCAATTTGCACTCAGTGATCGAGACTTGTTTGAAATATAATTTTTGCATGGTTTCAGTCTATTTTTGAACCAGTCTACAGAAATTTCAAATAAATTGTTAGAATTTACAAGAAGTCTCAATACATAAAAAAAGAGTAGAAGCAGGATTGAGAAAGCTTTGATTTAAAAAATTCAGCTTCAATTTAAATCAGTCTTGGAAGACAACACAAAAATATAAGATAATTTGTACGAAAAATAAATAATTAGCACAGTTTAGGCATACTTACAAAATGCATAAACTTTTCCAAAATAAGATCAAGCTAAATGTTATAAAAAGATGTTAAATACTTTAGTTTTTTGTTTATGGCGATGCGTTAACGATTACTCAATTAAAGTTAATGAATAAGTTTTATTTAGAATTTAAATATTTCAAAATTTCAAGCAAGAGAAAGATTTAAATATTGAGATAAGTAATGCTCAAATTATTGAAAATGCGCTAAAATTAAGGATAGACGCTTAGAAATTTTAAGAGCTTAGCAAAATAACCAATCTTATCATGTCTAAAGTACTGTAAAAATCAGACATGGAGTCATTGGTTTTATAAGGATTATCTATGAATCTTCAATTTTTACTAATAATTCTTTCAAACATTTCAATAAACTAGAAAAATTATGTTCCATAAATTTTACTATAAATATTTAACCAAAACTACTAAAATTTATCAAAATTATCAATAAGAGCAGTCGCAATTCAGACAATCCCATAGAGTTAACAGATAAAAATATGCGCAATATTATCCCAGGTATTTAATTTACTACCCAATCTCTGCTTATATTCATCAAGTGTTTCAAAATAATCAGACAGTATTAATAAATAGAGTAAATTTTATAGTATTTATGTCTCTAATAAACTACGGTGTTAAAACGGATTTCACAAAGATACTTTCTATTTGTTGATGTGCAATTATTATTTACTGGGGTTTTAAATCGGCTCGTTTATATTGAAAAGTAAATCATTTGGGTTTCTCACTTATATGGGATACGCTTACAAATTTATGAACCAGTATAAAGACAATATGAATTGGGATTAAAAAGATGATATCTTGACAATTAAAGATCGTATTATGATCACGTAAATATATGCATGCTGCTGGAAGTTTATTTTTAATAATTTCAACGCCAAAAACATCAAAAAGTTATATGAATTTGATGTTGAAACACAAATTAATGCTACTGCTAAACTAAGTGATCTTTGTCTTCCTATATACTTCGTCGAGAGACCTAAAAACAACAAAAAATTGAGAAATATTTTAGAATAAATTCTTAAGTTTTATATACTTTCAGGCACAAGCGAATAATTTCCTTCGCACCTTCTCGCTAATTTATAAGCAGATGAATATTAAAAATTATTCAAGTTAATAAAAACAGAAATAGACAACAAAATGCCACCAAAGAAAGACTAACGCGTATATCGTGATATATTTTTAATGACTTTAGCAAACTCAACATAAAAATTTATAACCATAGAAACCGCTCTCTCACAGGACTACCAATCTTAATAAAAATATGACTAATTTTTAAGAGTATTCTAGTGGTATGAAATCTACAATAAAATAAAATATATTCATCAATTACTTCGATAAAGATAAGTTTAACCTTAAATTTCTAATTATCATGTTCAGCATGATTTATAGGGTAAACTTGTTTAGTGTTTTTAAGATATGCTTTAACGAGTCAATTAGAAGGAATATTATTAAAATTTGAAGTATTTGATTTAAAATTTTATCAGTGATCGTCAATAGTAGAAACAAAATTCAGATAGACAATAAGTTAAAAGCTATTTACCTTTTGTTTAGTTATTGCTAAATCAATGCAAATAAATAAACAGAAATCCGAAATTACGATTAACTCTTCCCACTAAAAAATAGAAAAAGAAAGACTCAAATTTGTTCATCTTCAGCAATAAATAAACAAACATAAATTTTCACACCGAGAGAACCCAAATTACTCAATAATCTTAACAAATATAATTAAGCGCAATAAAACAAAAATTATTCTAAAAAGTAATAAACTCAAATCGTACATATTTCACATAAATGTACCAATCACTGACAAAAGATAAAAACAACACTTTATTCGCATATTACAGAATGATTCAAAATTTATTAATTTAATAAAAAATAAACAAAGCTGGAAGTTCGACTAAGTATAATCAATTTTAACATTATATTCTTGATGACTGGCTCAGTAGCGAGAATGTTAAAGTTATGCTCAAAAGAGATCCTGTTTCGATATTAGATAATCTGATTAAAGGATAAATACCGAGACTACATTCCAGTAAAAAACCATATTTTCATACTTTATATGCTATTAAATTAGCGAAGAGTTCGCTTGATTTAAATAAAAGTATGTTCTTTGAAGTTGCGTCTCAGAGTGAATCTAAATACGAGACAATGAAACAAAAAGGAGTAATATTAGTGCCAGCTTTTCTTATTACTAAAAGTAAAATCTATCAAGGATCTCTCGAAGCTACCTCACTATCAATAAAATTTTGTGAAAATAGTTTTATTGATAAGAATGCTTACCAGAAATTGTACGCTAATAAATCATAGGAAAGAACTTATCAAGAATTAACAGTGTCAAAGAAAAGCGTTTAGATTAATGTGGTGGAAATTGTTTACTGCTAAAAGAAGAAATATTTACAAAAATTTCCTTCATTGTAAATTTTTGCTGGTAATCTATCATATTTTTTCGTTTTCAACGAAGAATAGTCAAGAAAAAAGTTGATGACTCAAGTGCACATTCCAATCAGATAAAGATCTGAAGAATATGCTGAACTTGTTCATGAACTTAAATAAAATTGGGGAAGAGGATGGATCAGCAATTTTTAATTGATTACCTCAGTCAATAACATAGCTGGGAGAAGCTTTAATGATGTTTCGCAATATTACATCTTTCCTTGGACAGTCACTAATTTTAAAGGAAAAATGGATGCATAGTTTCTTAAAAATAAAGCAAACTTTAGAGATTTAAATAAGCCCATAGGAGCTCAAAATCCTAAAAAATTATAAACAGTACTGAATAAATATGCGATGATCGTATGTGATAAACTATTCAATGACTTACCTTATATCTACGGTAGTTTCTATTCAAACCCAGGAATCGTATGTAATTATTTACTAAGAGTCAACCCCTTCACAACACACCACTATTAACTTCAAGGTAATCAATTCGACCTCTACGATCGCTTGTTCACTGACCTATAAGATCAATACAGAAGTATTTATAATTCAGTGTTCGACAACAGAGAACTGGTGCCATAATTCTATTCTGCTCCATAATTTTTCAGAAACAGAAATAAATTCAACTTCGCACATAACAAATCCGAAGTAAATAAAATCGATCTTTCGCTTAAGGTGCCTGAGTGGGTGGTCACTGGCTCAGCTGAATAATTTGTTTTTCGTATGAGGAAAGCTTTATAATGCGATATTGTGTCAACGAAACTTGGGTCATGGATTGATCTTATATTTGGTTTCAAGTCTGAAGAAGCTGTGGCTGCTGAGTATCATAATTTGTATGTTCATGAACTTTATACTATTAAGAAAAATTCTAAGGAAAACCAGAAGACATAAAATTAACTCACTAGATCATAAATATAGAAGAAGGCTCATATGATAAAACAGTTCGGTCAGGTTCCAAGAAACATATTCGGTAGCTATCCATCAATGAAATCGAATTACCATCACGTCGCATAAAGCATCTTTTCATAGTCAATCACAATAAAACAGCTTTAAGTCACGAAGTCAAATAAATCAGAAAGAAACAATTCTCAGTTTAATGTAATTTTTGATTTCTATGACTCAACGCTAGTCATCAGCTAGAGGACTAAAATGGTAGTCATGAATACAATTGAGGAAGTCAAAAAATTGGAGATTTAAATTGAAAAGTAGTTTGTAAGTCTGGCTATAATGGGGATTAAGAAGACTAAAAATATTATTGTGTTTGGAGTGACTGCTAATTAGAATACGATCGTCTATGCAATTACAAGAGGATCAAAAGGCAGTATACTTACTGATAAATAATCTTATACTGTTTAGACTACTTTGAAACTTTCTAACTATTCAAGAGTGAACCATATAAAAATTATTGGAGATAATGCAGTAATGGCCCGAAAAAGTGAAATAGCGATTCTTTAAGTATCAAAATAACAAAAATAATCAACTATAGCCACTTTAATTCAAAAATAGTCTTACTTATGCTCAAAAAAATCTATATGTTTACATTAATCTCAGATAATAATGTTGTAAACGTATGCCTGCTTGGATTTAGTTATCTCAGTGGACTCTAGCAACCTTGTGAATGTTTTTAGTATCAGTCCATAACTTATTTTACGCTCTACTTTTTCTCTAACAGTATTTAAACCGTGTGAAACGATAGTTAAATTACTTGTGCATTAAATGGGAGTTATTGTAATCTTAACCAATTTGAATCAGTTGGTGATTTACAACATTTATGGCGATCTAATCCAAAGAGTAAGACTTGCATATAATCACATTTTATCCGATTTAATATTTTGGGATCACACCAGCAGCGCTGACATAATCCTTTCAACCAAAAATGGTTCATTGTTTCAATTCGATATTTTCGATTTATTGCCACCAACCCCAAATTTCTTATAGTTGACAACAGTGGATCTAAAACAGAAGTAAAAAATACAAATAATTGGAAATAATATGCTAATTATGCATCGATTTGGACGATACTGGGAAATATATTTTATTTAATCTTTGTGCTAAGTGAAAGTTATGCAATGTGAAGAATTTTCGAAAAAGTATGTCTGTAAAAAAATATTGGAAAATTGTAATAGAAATAATACTTACAGTAACTCATGAAGATGATTAATTTTATTGTTAATTTATATATACATATCGAAAATATATGATCATTTTAAGTAATTTATTGATTTCCTCGTGAGGGCAGTAGTACACTTTTTGTTCTTGTTTTTGGCTTAATCCGAGCCGTAAATTTACAGAAAATCCAAAACAAGTAAAACTTGAACATCTTTTACTTTGTGAAACACTCGGTATGTCTTATCTTTTAATTTCGCTTCGTCAAACGAATAGAAGAGTAGCACATTTTATAAAATATTCAGAATTTCACCATGAATTACATTATATCAAATAAGACACTATCATCGTTACCATAGCATGAATCAGTTATGATCATTGAAAGTGATTAGTTTGTAGACTAAATTTCGATATTAGGAGATAGACTTAAATTTATGACGTCATCGATTTTGGACCTAAATAGTCTATATCTGAATTCATGAGATAATCAAAAATTTAATGAAAAAACGAGTCTTCAAAGAAATATAACTTTTAAAAAAGGAAAGCTGGATCAAAGTCCTTAACGATTTAGACTAAAATAAAAAAATCACGATTATGATAACAGCTCCCGACAATTGTCTTTATTAAGGCCTCTAATTTTAACTTGAAATTTATTTTCCAGATTAATTTCCTTTCAGACCACCAAAATACAAATTTAAAACTGAAATTGTACATCCAGGATGGTATTATGGCTACTTTAATGATCAAGTTCTCAATATATTTTGCCCTTGCTGTTATTATACATTTTTAGATGATCGACAATGGTCTCCGTTCAATTATCTTGCGACCTAATTGCAAATTTTACGTTCATACTTTATGACAGATACTATTCTTAAATTTGGTAAGGATCATGCAGGTTAGCTGAATAAACTTTTCAGAAACAATTTTAATCTTTTCAAAATAAAGCTATAAAAATGGAAAAAAGAGTACAAACAAGTGACAATTGCTATCGGTCCATAATAAGAAATATGTGCAATTTGTTATTAAACAAAAAAAGTAAGCTAATAGCAAGTTTAATTAGGGTGTCATCACAGTTTTCATAGAGACTGTTTTAAGTATTTAGTACACACAAAATGTCCACTTTGCAATGATCGTTTCAGTGGAGCAAGATTCAGGGGATGATAGTTTGAAATTCTATTTGTATTGTGTTATAAACTTTAATTTAATTTTTTTGTTTAATTCACAAATATGTATTAAATTAGTAATCAAAGTAATAATAGTAATATGTATAAAGTCTATTTAATCGATTTAATTGATCGGGTATCATAAGGTGGTTGTTTGGTTTCATAATCTCAGGGTAGAGATTTGTTCACGTAGAAATTAATATAAAGTTAAGAGGTGCCTCTACACTTTAGCACATAACAGTCTGGCAAGTCTTTTGGACTGGGTAGATAATTGTTTATTAAATAAAACTGGAAAATATACGATCATTTTAAGTAATTTATTGATTTTCGAGTCAGAGCAGTCCTATATTTTTTGTTCTTATTTTTGGCCTTATCCGATCCGTAGAATTATAAGAAATCATCATTAAGCTACGGACTCATAATCTCAGAGTACTCTACCTAAGGGATGTAAATATCATGACCCACCCCGAAGGCCTACATCCATTATTTGGGAATAGGATTAGAATTGGCAAAATTATTATCCGCAAAGTAGACTTTATTAAGAGGATTTAATGAAACACTGTCTGATAGTTGATAAACCCCATCACAAATAAGCCCTACTTTAATGGTCATCTCACAATATTAACCGTCACTATAAAACAGAAGTATGGTTGAAGTTTGCCTTAAGCATAAGTCAGGCTGGAATTGTCTACCAAATGATGCTAAGGTACCTGTTGACCCTTTTGCGAATACTTTCTGATCTGAGACACCTGCTAATTGTACATTTATTTATGTTTATTTTAGGAAAGTGTCGATATCGGATGTTTATGAGTAGAAATAGTGCACTTTTACTTTTTTTATGTCGAGGTCAACATTAAAATTATTTTGAAAACTACTGCTATTACTTCTCTTCTGCAGTTTAACTTTCCAATTATGTTAAATCCCATCCATAGTACCTAGCCGATACCGAACAATAACCTACCCTTTATCTTCCTCCTTCAATAACTTGATAGGCACATGCGAGACCCCAACAAAATACACCATCATCCTCCACTGTTTTAATGTATTACTCAAATTAATCGGCTTGGGTTTGGCCTGTGCTAATTATAACTGAGGACTAATATTGCATATTTTTGCCAATTTTTGCTATGATTAGATTAATTTGCATTACTAAGCGACTATTCGGTAACAGCCTTAACACACTTGCAGAGTTAAGTAATTTTTTGTTGTCTTTTTTATTATCTATCGCACGAATGTTATCTTCTAGAATTATTATTCTTTTAAGCGTTTCTTTAAATGGGCCAAAAATTAACATAGCATCTTATTCGATATTGATTTTCTCAAATATTTCTTCAAATATTAAGTTGAACATAGTCGACAAATACCATAACTGCCAGCTACATACAAAGACCCATGTTATCCACTTATTTTCATAGATGAACATCTTTTAATAGAATCATATTAAATTTTCTTCACGTTGATCAGCCAGGGATCATTGAACAGATCAACTACGTAATCGATGTAAATTTGATTTATTTTTATTTTTTGTGACTCTTCCAAAAATTTTATGAATGCTTTTGAAGGCTCTATATATTTTTATAAGCCTTTCATATTTACTATTTTTGAGTACTCCAGTTTATCTTAGCGTTCATATGATGCGTTTATAGTTGATTGAGCTTTGAATGTTTCATATATTTCGTTGTTTTTCTTATTAGCACGGAAAATATTATCAGTATTCTGGAACCTGTAAGCATAGAATTATTCGTGTTGAGTTCCCAAAGTCTTACGATTATAACAAATCCGAAGGATCATTGCTTTCATATTTCTTGAATAAATGAATCTTTGCACTATTTTATTACTGGAAGGCTTTGATCTTCTTTCAGCAAATGTTTTATAGCTTTCTACATCGACTTAAAACACTTTATCGAAATCATCAGCAATTTTTGTGACCAAAACAGGTGCGTAAAGATTAAGAGTATGATCATAGTGCTTTTTATATTTGAATTTAGATTATTATCTTCGATCCATTGAGTTATGACGCATATGTTAGTGCTCATTTTATTTACTATCAGGTCGTAACCTTTTCATTTCCCTTTAAATATAACTTTCCATTCGAGGGTGAAACTGTTCACGTTATATTTTCGAACATTCTAACAATTTAGTTGTGGGGTTTGTTTTTAGTTAAAACACTTCTCCTGAAATTTAAAGAAAAGTTTCTGGAAAATTTATCTTAAGTTTATGCTTTTTTAAAAGCTCAGGGTTTGCAAGTAACCTATACATTGAAATACCTGGGCTTATAGGTTTAATTTACGCTTATGATTAAGGATCTTGCGTCGGAATTTTATACAAATCCACGATCTACATAAAAACATATGTACTTTGTTCCACTTCTTTTATGTGGCCGAATGTATATGCAGCTGATTAAACTCTGAGTTATTGAATATTCTCGTTGAAGAGCTTTTCTTAGAGTGAATGGCATGTATCTCAGAGTTCATGCTTGATATTTTTTAGAATTTCTTACGTAGCATAGACTTCGACCTTGTTTTATATAGACTTTATCGAGCTTACTTATTGGCATAGCCTTCAAATTGAGTCTGCGTTAAAAACATCACAATTTCTATAATGTTAGAAGATGGATATTATTGAGATATAATGATAGTATAACGTCGCTATTCGCATAAAATTAATAAGTACAAAATTTACCCTATTGCTGTTATAGCTTAGTAAATCACACATATTATCTATTATTTTAAAATACTCAAGCCTTAACTAACCAATGCTGGACTTTTCCTCAGAAACAATCGAGTACAATGCATAACAAATGACACAGACTGTGACGGTTACGAACAAGAGCTCAGCACAGATTCTATTCAAAGTAAATATTCAATAATTAAGGTCAAAACAAACAATATCAAAGCAATTGATGCCCGTCCGAATATTGGATCCATGCAAGCTAATTAGAGTACGAAAATTACAATCAAAAGGAATTAGCATGCTTTGGATAATGTCAAAATTCAGTTTACTTATCTTTAATGCCCTGAAGTACTCACGAAAGAAAACTTTAAATAACTTTGGACCAAGTATGAAAAAAATCATCTGTCTAAAACTTTTCCTGTAAAAATCGCTGATCAAAAAGGAGAGAAGAAATAAGGAAGCAAACGTTAACCTGAAAGAATGAGCTCTATTGTTTCAGAGAGCGATCCTAACATGTTTCAATCTGTTCGGGTTAGCCGACCGAAAAGCATTTAGGAATCCGAAGTAGTGCTTTCTGAAATTAAGGAATAACCCAAAGCTAAAATCACTGTTGAGGAACCTAAAAAAATAGAAAAACCCGTTGTTGACTTAGGAACAATGGAGAAGAAATTATAAGAAAAGAAATCTGAAAATAAAGCTTTAGTAACAATATTTTTATACAGTAACAAAAATTAATAGCGAAACAAAACGAAGTTAAGCAAGCTTCCGAAACCAGAGAACTCAAAATAGATCAATACTTAACCGGATCGAGCTGTAAAAAACTGCATATTCCTCTTATAGCCTTGATTATTGTAGCGATTATTTTCTTCGTCCTAGGATTCTACATCGGCTACTCTAGACCGAGTCAGCAAACTCTATGATCCGTAAAATCTGTTATTTATTAAATTTTATCTTTTGATGGACCAATCACATTGAAAAAATCTCACAATCTTTTTAGGTGATTGTTTGTTATTTTTAACATAACGGTGTTCAAACATGAACTGAGTATGAAGTTTCTTTAACATCGAAGTGAATAAATTTTTGTGTATCCAGAGTTGAGAGTCTAAAATAGAATCGTAGAGTCACACATTCAATAATAAATTCTATTCTAACATCATGAAATAATCAAAGATTAGAATCAAATGGACTTAAAAGGTTCCAAATTTCTTATCTCAGGAAGATTAGATACTTTTTGAGTTAGTTCAAGAGAATGGCAAAACTGACTGGATTTTTATCAGCGAAGAGCTATATAAAATAACAAAAGTCGAAAGAACTTCTCAGCAATGTATGGAACGTTACAAAAGTCAAATAAATCCCAAAGTAAACAAAGACAAGTGGGAAAAGGATGAGCTGATTCGGCTTTTCTAGCTGTTTGAAATTTTCGGCACAAAATGGACTAAAATTCAAAAGAAGCTTAAAACCAATAGGTAATACTTTAGATAGTTTAGATCATCTAGGGACATTAAGAATCGTATTCACTTGGCCATCAGAAAGGGTCTAAGAAGAATCTGTAAAAGTTTCGGAATCAAAAATAGTACAGAAACATTAAAAAAGATAAAACCTAAGTAGCTTGTTGAGAAACTAAACACTGTTCAATCTGAATGGTCTCAATAATAAAATAATGGATAAAGTCTATGGAGATTTATCTTACGTCGCTCAGAAAATATGGGTGATTAATAACTATAACTTGATAACAACCTCAGCGAGGCAAAGTTCAAAAATTTTGTCAATAAAATTGCATAAAGTATCGGTCTCTAAATGGCAAAAGAAAGTAAGAAAACGAAAAAGCATTATGGTGATGAATAAAATAAATAAATAATCAATAAAATTACATTGGCTTAGATAAACTCCTATGAAAAACTTTGTTAACAAAAAGTAAAGGAAAGTATGATTTCATACGGGATGTCAATTGAAGAGATTGATTTATAAAAAATTTCTCTTAATTCCAGTCACTACTAACGCTAACTATAAATTTTTAAGCCTCAATAAGATTCAGTCATGCATTACTCTCCTTTTAATATTTCGAATATTGTATAATCTTAAGAAGACGAACCGAGGATGCCAAAGAATAACCACAATATTACAAATTAATTAAAATAAAGAAAACCAAAGAGAAGACTGTTCAATAGGAATAAAAAGAAGTGAGATGCAAACAATTATGCAAATAATAATAAATTGATTTACTATTTTTCATATTTTTTAGTAAATAATTATTAATAAGAGGGTTATAATACGTTGTCAGAAGGCGTTATCAATTTACTAAAAGTAAAATATTGTAATTAGATATTAATAATAGTATTTAGAATGACAGAAAACCGTAAAAATTGGTCTCTTCAGGTATTACTTCATTAACTCAGGAGGATTAAATTATGGTCAATTTAGTTAAGAAATATGGCTGTAAAAAGTGGACGCTCATCAGTGAAAAGATGAAGGAAAAATTAAATGATGAGGGCAGATCAGGCAAACAATGTCGTGAAAGATGGTATAATCATTTGAGTCCAAAGATTAACAAAGAGCCATGGACGCGATAGGAAATAAGAACCGTCTTTTAGCTACATCAAGAGTATGGAAACAAATGGACTGAAATTGCAAGATTCCTCAAGGGCAGGTACATTTATATATTATTTAGAACTGACAATTCTGTGAAAAATCAGTATTATTCAACAATCAGAAAAGCTTTAAGACGAATTTGTAAGATATTAGGAGCTCAAAGCAGTACATCAAAGATAAAGAAAATCAAACCTAATGAACTTTCTAAGTTAATTTCTAATTTCACATAATTTGAGTTTCATGAGGGCTAAAACGAGAAAGAATTCAACGAAATACTTTTTGATCTGGCAAGTTAGGACAAATACGAATAGATGAAATCAAAATCATTTGATTAAAAATACAAAAACAAAGTTACTCAGATTATTGAAAAAATTATTGATGCTAAGCCTTCAAATAAAAGAAAACCAAAACCTATTCCTCGCTAATCAATTAACTATATATAAAAAGTTTAAGAATCAATCTCAAAAGACAAATAAGATTAATCATAACTGAATTCAAGCGATAAAATTGTAGACTCAGAGCCATCAGTTAATGATAAATTTACATTTAATATCGACATATAAAGCGAAGATCAAGAATATTAGGAGCTTAGCTTAGAGTTACAAGAACCCAAAGAAGAAATATTTGAATAAAGCGCAAGTGAAGATCCTTGGTATTTATCGCCTATCATGTTGAAAAAACAGAACTCGATTTAATTACTCAAAGACGAAGTCAACTATGGCAACTCTAATTTAAACAAGACCCATCTTCATAAAAGGCACAGCCGATGCGAGAACTAACTCGAGCCATAAAATATGTAAAATAATTTTTCCCACAAAAATTTCTTCTGCAAATCACCCGTTTACTAATTCAGATCTCGAATTAATCAATAAAATTCAAAAGAATTACTATCATTGGTGACAGCGTAAAAGTAAGAGCGAGAACGTCCATATGATGAAGTGATCAGATAAATGAGAAACAAAATAGATAAAAGAACCAAAGTGTAAAATTTCAGATGAATTTGAGCATCGAGCTTCAATCCCTATTAATGATTTGTTACTATTTTTACTTCCGATTTTAAGTATCCAAAGCAAATTATTATAAATTTTCATTATTAAGACATTATTATACGATAAATGAAAGACACAAAGGAGGTAAAAGACACCAGAAAAATCTGGACTGCTTAGGTAGTGTTTGTATGACTCAGGAAGACAAAAACTTAATCGATTTGCAAAAAATATACGGGCATAACTGGGTTGGCATCGCTGACGAGATGAATATTATTTATAAAAATAATGCAAGAGGACCCCAGCAGTGCAAATAACGTTTTCTTAATAAACTAAGCCCTAAAGTGAATAAGAATTAATGGAGCAAATGGGAGCTACACCAAATATTCGAGTCTCATAAAAAATACCCAAACCAATGGACGAAAATTAATCATTCTTTGCGTACAAACAGGTATAGCATGCGATAAACTTAGAACAGATAGTGGCGTGAAGAATCAGTTTTATTCAGCAATCAGACGAGCTTTACGACGCATTAACAAAATAATCGGACGATCTGATAGTACCGCATAAATTAACTCCATTAAACCGAAATAACTTTCCAATTTATTAAAGCAAAGCAGCAGTTAGGCTTGTAAAAATTAAATGACTGATGAGCATGACAATATGTATGAACTTCTGTTCGATTTCTCAGACAATTAGAAACAGGCTGAACTTAAGGAAAAAGCTAAGGATGACTATTATCGAGAGAAACTTGTTAAAATTATTGACAAAGCACTGTGGGGGGTTTAGAAATGTGATAAGAAAGTATTAAAAAATAAAGAAAAATAGAACTCACACTCTCAATAACAATAATAATGTTAAGAATAATAATAAAATGAAGCCATAGTAGATCCCTCGAAAATTGTCGCAGAAGAGTAAAAAATCAAAAAGGCAAATAACATTCTCAACTAGGATTTAGAAGAATCGTTTGTGTTATCTTAGGAATAGTAGTAAGTCTTGAAATAGGAATAGCCCTCACCTTTGGCAGAAGAATAATAGAAGCCTAAAGTATATTTTCAAGCGCAAGTTGTTGACGGTGAAGGCCTAAATTTACTAACGGATATAGGCGGCGGTTCCATAAAGAGAATATTTGAAAACTCTGCCCTTTATAGAAAATAGATAAATACAAATTTCTTCTCGTTAAGCTCAAGTGCGAACAAAAATAATGTGCTAGATATCGGAGCTTTTGGAACATCATTTATGTTTACTGGCAACGAATCGGAGAAGACAAAGGATAATTAATGAGTAACCAAGTCACAAAGAAAGGTCTATTTTTTTAAGATAGTTAATGTATTTATTTCATATTGACATTTATGTAGCAATGTAAATCAAATATAAAAAAATCAACGGGCTGCGTTTTTAAGATCGTACAGAACCTTTTCGAACTATTGATACTTGTAACTATCATTATCGGCAGCAATATACGGACTGCTAATTCTGTTCGATCCGAAACTTTATGAGCTTTTCTTTGCTCCTAGACTAATATTTTTGTTAGATCTTTGGTTGTCGACTTCGACAAGCCTACGTTTGAAAGTATTGGCATCCTGGATGATATCTTAGCTAGTGGGTACCCGTTGTGATATTCTCTAGTTGTGCCTGCCATCGACATTTTGTCTAAGCAGTTTCAGCGTATTAGTTTCGATAATTTCTCCTTAATTGAGTAACTGTTCTAGTTATCTACTTCCATCATCATTATCATTATGATGTTGTGATTTGAACTACCTTAATTTCTGTATTTAATACTGATACTTCTGTATTAATTAGTTCAACTGTATAACTTGATGCCTGAGTTGTTATTTTTATTTGTATGTTTGATTAACAGGTGCAGTCCTAATAGTGCGTAGTAAATTATTGTTTTAAACTTGTAGTCGGTTTATCTAGTGCTGATGATCATGATGGTGAGGAATCGATGCATGTTGAGATGGTAATGTATTATGCTGCTGATTATTTTGATGCTGTTGATGAGGATGATGATGGGGTCGAATTGGAGAATATTGACCGGATGGGGATGGGGATCTAATTGGCAAAGAAGGGTGTTATGGGCCCACTGATTATGTGTATTAGTAGGGTAGATGTGGAGGGAAATATGTCTGTGATGAAGGGGATTGAGGACGCTGCTGATAATGGGGTTGAGAGTGATATTTTTGTTATGTATTGTAATTATTTTGTGCATATTGCTGTGCTTGTGGGCTTGCTGGCTTATGAGATGCTCCGCCCCGTAGTCTAGCAAGTTCGCCTTCTAGTCTAATACGAAGCCTCTTCTCTTCGTTATGCAATTTAATTTCTTCGTTAAGTCTGCGCATGAGATCAATTTTATCATTCCTTAGACTCTAAATTTATTCCATAGCTTTTCGTTATATTTCCTAGATCATTTTCTAAGTTTCGTCATTGAGTGGTCGATTTTAATCCGATATTCTTCGCACATGGTTCTGGAAATTAGATTTAGGAGCCTGAGATGGGTGAACAGCCTATTCTGCATTCCTGTCAGTCTTGAGATCATCGATGGCTGATTTTTTGTAAATGTTATTATCACGGGAGTTCTGTCTGCCTATCTGATGCTGCTGTTGCTGTTGCTGATTATGTTGCTGATTATTATGCGACTGATGTTGAGTTTGATGTTGAGGGTATGCATTATGCGATTGGTATTATCTAGGTGAGACTTGCTTTGATTGTATTTTAGCTATATGAGGGTTTGGCTGTCTAATAGGTCCGAAAGTAGTTCCACGATCGTAGTGCCCATCTGCAAAATTACTCAAATCTATATTTGGTACTTAATGCTCTCTCCTTGCATTATGTTCATTAAACATATTAAGTATTCCACGTTAAGCTTGTATTACTCCTTTAAATTCCTGTATTTCTGCTTATTGATCACTTTCGCACATGTCGGTAATCTCATGAATCTTGGCACCGATCTAATTTTTCTTAGCTTTAGTCTTAGCCAAATTAGAATTTTGAGTAAGATGATTTCCACTTCTGTTGCGTTGAGCTTGCTGGTTCTTGTCAGGACTGTAGAGTCTAGCTTTATGGATTATAGTTTGTTGCGATATGTTGGATTCTTTTATGTTGTAGCTATTGCGCTACTTCTCAGCATCATAGTCGTAGGTGTTACGGTTTGAAGAATAGTGTGGATTGGTGTGCTGGTATGAGAGAGGATAAGATCCCGCCTGAAAACGATCTGACATACAATCTAACGAAATAAAAATATATTCTGCTGTTAGAATATTAATAATAAAATATACATAACATTTACATTCATACTATATCCAATAATTAAAATACACATATCTCAGCTACGATTCTATTTCTACTTTTACTTCTATTTCTATATATCATGATTGAATTTATTCATATCTTGATCTTACTATTAATAGAATTAGTTCTATAGATTAGTGATGGCTCGTTCCATAGCAAATTAATCAACTTCCTTCACAAACTAATTAAACCTAGTATTAAGCAGACTAATCTCTAATGTGCCAAAAACTCGCTCCATCTCATATACTAGATT
>APMI01001173.1_pt1 | contig 20529 bp, 21 predicted proteins | sample 667938 | NCBI WGS metagenome assembly APMI01 (sample SAMN01084076, study PRJNA167559) | wastewater metagenome | biome: Wastewater | place: Denmark: Ejby Moelle, Odense | collected 2011-11-28 | reverse complement strand
GCCATCCGTACCTATCTGACTAACCCACTTTACATATTACCCTCAACTGCGTAACTCCTAAAGATAAAAACTTTTTAGAAAAAGTCATCACGGTGCTGGTCATCATGGTGATTGCAGGCGCTGCGATCATTTTCGGCTTTGGCGCGGTCGGCTCCATTGGCGATGTGTTTTCCGCCTTAGCCGAAGCCCGGCAACGCGGCGAATGGGGCGGTTTTCTCAAAATGGTGGCCTTTGTCGCCTCGGTGCTGGTGGTTTCGAGCGTGTTAGTCGCGCTGGTCGTCGATTGGCTGAACAACTTCAGCATCAGCCCCACCATCACCATCGGATAGCGCCATGCCCAAACCCGACCACGCTTTACACGAGTTAGATCGTGAGCCGATTGTTCACTTTGGGTGTACCTGGAGTGAAATTAAACGCTGCACTGGGAAAGCGTTCGTTACGGTCCTGCCGATGACGCTCATGGCCCTGTTGACGTTGCGGCTCGCGCCGCTGTTATGTGCAGCCGGGCTGTTAGCGTGGTTGGGCCTCACGCGCTTTTTCATCTACCGGATTCACCGCAATCGCGCCGGGAAGCCGCTTCACTTCGAGCAGCATCAACAAGCGATCAAACGCCTGGGCGCCCCGTTTATCAGCGCCCAAACCCTCTATCAAAGTCAGCGCACCCGCCCATCGCCTGCGCGGCGACGGACCACCCGTTGGAACCGCCGTCATGCCTGAAGCCAAAACCCACCCGGCCCGGCGCGATCAGGAGCTGCGCCGCTACCAAATCATAATTTATCTCCTGATGGGTCTCATTGGCCTCCTGGGGGTGGCGTACTGGCGAATCCCGACGTTGCTCAGTGTGCATGTGCCCCCGGATATGACCCAACCCCATGTCATCAAACCCAATGAGATTTGGCCGATCAACGTCTATGCCTTTGGTGAAGATTTAATCGTCAAGCTCAACTACTGCCGTGAAGACTGTGGGCACGATTACCTGCGCAATCTCGATCACTATCGTGATTTCTTAACCCCGCGCTGTCGCGAAGACTTGGCGCTCCATCGGCAACGCAATGCCAGTTTGTACGAAAACCGCGCCCAACAGCTCCTGCCCACGGGGGATGAAGTGTTTGATCCGGCCAAAGTCCAACGGATCGGCCGGGATGTCTGGGAAGTGCATTTAGAGTTCTACGTCGAAAGCCACGTCAAAGGCGTCGAAATCGGCCATCGGCGCATTCATTACCCCATGCGCATCGTCCATGCGCCGGGCATTCCGCTGGATAAAAACCCCTTTCAACTGGCGTTTGACTGTTACGCCCCGCCCGGTCCGCAACCGGTGGACCCTAAATCGTCTTAATGTGGAGACGCCGATGACGCTACAGCCGCCTCGTTCTCTTCTGGTTGCCAGTTGGCTCACCCTCACGGCGATGGCCGCTGGGGCAGAGCCGCCCACGGCGGGCGATCTCGCCGCAGCGGTCGCCCCGCTTCGCGCGCCAGAATCCCCAAAACCCCAGGCGAACGCCGCCACGCCGCCCACGGCCCGTGTCACGACGCTCGCACCCGGTGCGTCCCGTCCGATTGCGCCTTCAACGACCAGTGACACGGCGGCCAGCCCCTCGTCCCCCCTGACCGCCATCTGGCAGAACAATCCCATTCCGACGCCTTTGTTGGTCGGTCAGGAACGGCGCATTGATTTTCCAGAGCCGATTGCGGATTTGGAGGTCCCCAAAGACGTGGAGGGCCAATCGCAAATCATCTTAGCCCCCACCGGAACGCTCCATTGGACGGCGCGCACGCCCTTTGCCCCCGTGCGCGTGTTAGCCACCTCGGTGAGCGGGACGCTGTATCAATTGCAAGTCGAAGCCGGTCGCGACGGGACGATCCCTGGACCTTTGGTGATCACTGATCCGGTCCTGGAGGCGGTCAAGGCGAATCCGGTCGATGAACGGGCGCGGATGGAACGCGCCGCCCACGCGTTGCTGCCGCCGTTTTTGAAAAAAGAAACGTCGGCGGCAGCGGGACCGCACTACGCTGAACTGGCTCGCTTTGCGCTCGCCCATTACACCGGCCCCGCGCGTCTCATTCCCAAACTCAACGCCAGTCGCCTTAAGGTGAGTACCGCGTCCACCGCCCATTGGCTGCGGGTGCAATCCGCGTTTCTCGAAACCCGCCCGCTCGCGCAATGGAAAGTCGAGCCGTTCTATGTCACGGCGGTCGGGGTGTTCAATCACAGTCCGGCGCAAGTCCCGTTTGAACCCCGCGCCTTGCGGGGGCATTTGCGCTTTGTCGCCGCCTTGCATCCTATCTTAGGTCCCCAAGGTAGTGGCCACAGTGGCACCGTGTGGGCGGTGGTAACCGATCAACCCTTTGATGAGGCGATCCGTGATGACGCTGCCCTTACCGCCCGTCGCTAAAGTCGCCATTGGAGGGTTACTGCTCCTGGGCGGTCTGGCGGGCTATGCGATCTTCACGCGCGAAGTGCCGTCCATTTCTACGATCAAAGCGCATCGCGAAGAACCGCCCCCGCGCCGGGGCGATGATCCGACGTATGCCGATGAGCTGCGCAAGATGACGACCTTGCTCCAGGATATGCGCTATCGCTTTGATCAAGCCGAAAACGCCCGGGTGCAAGATCGGGATCAAGCCGAGCGTAAAACGCAACAGGCGGTGCAAGAGGCGACGCGCCAAGCCACCCAGCAATCGCAGCAAGCGGTGGATCGCTTAAGCCAGGCGCTCAAAGCCGCTCAAGAGGCTGTGGATCAAAAGATCAAAGAGGCGACGACGCCTGCGACGGATTCGGCGCTCAAAACCGAAATCGACCGGCTGAAAGAGGAACTGAGTGCGTTACACCAAGCCGGGACCTCAGAGCGAGACGCCGCGGCGCGGGTGCGGTCCGCCTTACCGGAAGCCAATCGGGTGCTGGCCCCGCCGGTAGAGTCGTCTGCGAAGCCCCCGACGCCGCCGAAAGAAGGGGTTTTAGGGGCGGCGCAACTTGCGCCCGATCTCCTGCAACAGTTGCAGCAAATTCCGGGGCTTGAGGATTTCAGAGATCGTCTAGCCAGCCTTCAGGGCGGCGGATCTCCCGGGGCTCCGTCTCCCGTGTCCCCGCTGGAACGCGCGCTCGACCCCAACCAGCCCCCCTTGGACGGCGAGGTGCGCTCCGGGGCGAGCGCGTCGAGCAAACGCCTGGAGGGGTTAAAGGGCCATTACGTCACGCTCACGCCCTACGGAACGCGCGGGACCTCCACGCCGCCTGTTACCACGAGCGCGACCACTGCCGTTTCGCTCGCGCCCAAAACCTATCCCTTCACCGTGCGCCCGGGCAAAGACGGGGCGAGCGCGGTCATCCCCATTTACACGATCCCGGATGCCGCGACCCTCGTCAACAACGCCACCATGACGCCGCTGGTCGGCCGAGTGCCGTTTCGCAACAACCTGCGCGATCCGTTTCGCTTCAAACTGATCACCGGGGCCACCAACCTAGCGACCAATGGCCATCGGATTCCCGGTATCGTCAACGCGGTCTGGACCGGCTATGCCGTCGGGGTCCGGGAGCAATCCTGCGTGCGGGCCTATCTCGATACCGTGACCTTTACCTTTGAAGATGGGCGCCTTCATACCGTGCGCAAAGGCAAAGGCGACACGGACGCCACCGCGTCGGTGGTGGATAACTTAGGCTATCTCACCGATCGCTGGGGAAAACCCTGTATCCGGGGGCGGTACTTCAATAACGCGGGGAGCTATTTGAAAGATCGCGGAATCGCCGCGTTTTTAGATGGCCTCGCCAACGCCTACGCCCAATCGCAACTCACCACCCAGCGCGAGAGCGGAACGCTCTCCACCTACCTTTCAGGCAATACCTACGAATACGCCTTGGGTAAAGGCTTGGGTAACACCGCCAATGAAATTGCCCACTACGTCGCCGAGCGGGCGGAAGATGCGTTTGACGTCGTGTATGTGCCCTCCGGGATTGATGTGCAAATTTTCGTCGAAGACCAAATTCCCATCGACTACGACACCAACGGTCGCAAATTACAGTACGACTACCGTGGAGCGGACCTTCATGCCCAAGCATTGGATTGAACAGTGCCGAGGACAACGGTTGATGCAGATGCAAATGACCGCCAGCGGATCGCCTGGCGGGCGGGCGCACCGTTGCCCGCTTCAACGGCTGGCCCTGCGCCACCCGCGCCCCACGCCACCTCAGCGCCGTACCCGGTTCCAAAAAGGGCGTGACCTATCGCAGCGTGCTCGGTTCAGCCTCCTGTCGGGTCCTGTCCTTGCCGCCCTCCTGGTGGCCGTCGCCGGGTGCGCCTCCGGTCCGCGCGAGAGCGACCTCCTCCCCGATGAAGGCCCCACCACCCTGGAAACCTATGAGCGCCATCTGAGCGGTCAGGCCGCTTTACCCCATGCGGAGCGAACGTCACCCGCGCGCACCGGGAGCGAGCGCGACGGCCCCGCCGGTTCCGAAGACACGCAACCCATGCAACGGGCGGTCCCACGGGAAACCACCGTACCGCTCAACGCCCCAACGCCCGGCGCGATCCGGGTCGCTTGGCGCGGCGCGGAGGCCGCCGCGCTCGGCGATGCCGCCTCCAGCGGGAGTCTGGCCGCCTTGGGTGCGCTCCAGCAGGATTTTCAGCGCCTGCCTAATCCGGAAATCGTCGGCTATGTCTATCCGCATTTGAGCGGGGATTTGCCGGTGCCGGGGTATTACACCGCGTTTCCCCTGCGGGAGGGCCTGTACTATGCCCGGCCGGGCGAAGGGCTGTATTCGGGCGTTGCGCCATGAAGGGCGCCAGTCCCAATCCAGCCTCACGGCGTTTTTCCCGCACGCCGTGGTATGCCCAAATTCTCCATCGATTGAGCGGCGATTGGCCCTTAACCGGAACGCCGCCGTTAGGGGTTGCGCAGTTTCGCGACCTCTTTCACAGCTATCCCGCGTTTAGCGATTATCTGCCGTTCGCCCGTTATGACCCCGCTGAAGGCGTCTTTCTCCTGGATGATGGCTGCTCCGTTGGCGCGGTGTTTCGCCTGGGCGCGGCGGATTTAGAGGCCCGCGCGCCGGAACGTTTGGCGGAATTTAATCGGCAACTGGATCAGGTGTTGGGCTTATTGCCCAACGAGGACGATCCGTACCCGACGATCCTGCAGCTGTATCTGGAGAATCGCGAACCGCCGAATGTCGCCGACCAATTGGAGGCCGCAACTCCGGCCGACGTGCGCGAGAGCCCCTATACGCAGCAGTGGTTTGCGGTCACGCGCGCGCACAGCGACTTGATGCGCGACAGTCGCGGTATCTTTGATGATGCGCGGGTGACGCAAGCGGGGGATCGGCCGAAGGGCTGGCGGGCGATTGATCAGCAAATTCATGCCTGCGTGTACCGGAAAGCGCCCCCGTCCGCGTGGAAAAAGCGCCGCCATACGCCCGCGCAGTGGCTCAATCTCGCCATTCACCCCTTTTTGACGGGCTTGGAATCGATTGGGGTGCGGGTGACGCGCGTGGATGAAGACGGTCTGTGCGCGTGGTTGTTGCCCTGGTTGACGCCCCTCGTGCCGGGCTTTGCCTCACCGCAGGCGTATTTGACCGCCTGCGGACCCTTGCCCCCGCTGGAGGAGCGCACCGCCGCGTGGGAACTGGCCCAACACCTGGCGCAACTGCCACCGGTGCCCATTCCGGAGCGCGACCCGGAGCGTGATCGGGGCGTTTGGCGCTTTGGCGAGTGCTATACGCGCTTTTTAACGCTCCAGGGCATTCAACATCCCCCGGCTGATGGGGTTCACGCTCGATACGCAAAACGAAAAAGGCGTGATTGCCTGCCCCTGGGATCGACTCCCACCCAACAGCATCCTGACCTGGACGCTCATTCCCCGGTCGCCGCTCGCCATCGACGAGCACTTGGATCAGATGCAACTCAAAGTCGATCAAACGACCTCGGAAAGCGCCCACGCGGCGGCTGAACAATTGGCCGTCGCCAAAGCCGCGCGGCGGCAACAGGAACTCATTTTTAACACCCAAATGGGCGTTTACCTGCGTGCGCCCAGCTTGCAACGCTTAGACGACGACACCTTAGCCACGACGAATGTCTTGGCGCTCGCGGGATTTACGCCGATTCCTGCGAAGTACGATTTATTGGCGGATGACAGTTTCGTGCGCAACTTACCCATGGTCTATGACTGGCGCTACGACCGCCGTCACGCGCTGCGCTCGCGGCTCACCCATGCCGCGCATATCGCCGCCGTCTTGCCGTTTTTCGGTCGCGCCACGGGCACCGCGCATCCGTGTTTCGTCGGCTGGCATCGGCGCGATGGCCAGTGCTTCCACATGAATTTTTACCATCCGGCAGATCGTGCGCGGGTCGCCCATACCGTGGTGTTCGGCCAAACCGGCTCTGGCAAATCCGCCACGCTCATTAACATGCTGATGTCGTCGATGGCGGTCAATCGTCCGCGCCAAATCATCATCGAAAAAGGTAATTCCTTCGGACTGATGTGCGCGTACTACGCGCGCCAGGGCCTCACGGTGCGGGAAATCGTGTTTAACCCGCTCGATCCCACCTTGTGTTACCCGCCGTATCTCGAAACCGCCAAAGCGCTCGCCGAGCATCGGGGTGAATTTCTGGCGACCGGCGAGGGCGAGGGTGATGGCGAACAACGCTCGTATATCGACGAGATGCTGTACATGACGCTCTTGATGATCACCGGTGGGCGGACGCGCGAACTGGACGCCCTCACCACCTCCGATCGCGCGGCGATTCAAACGGGTTTATTGCGGGGGTTGGAAGCGAGCGCGCAGGCGGGCGATCCCCACGCGCGCCCCCTGGATGTCCGTAACGCCCTGCTTCTCATGGCAGAGGACGAAAAAATCCCGGAAATTCGTCTGCACCTGCGCGCACTCGCCGATGCGCTGGCGCTGTGGACCCAAGGGTTACGCGGGCAACTGTTTAATCGCCATAGCCCCGGCTTTGCCACCGATGTCGATGTCTTTCACGTCGAATTAGGGGTTTTGACCCACAGCGGCAACGACGACATGTTGGCGTTGGCGGTGCTGTCGCTTTTGGCGAGCATTACCGCGCAAAGCGAACATCATCAAACCTCTGGCCGTCATACGGAAGTTTGTTTTGATGAGGCGCATTACATCGCTAAAACGCCCCTCCTCGTTCAGGGCTTTATTGTCGGTACCAAGGTGTGGCGCAAGCTCCACACCTGGCTGTTGTTTGCCACGCAAGATTTCTCGGATGCGAGCGAACTCGCCAAACAAATCCTCTCGCAAGCCGAATTTTGGGTGCTGCTCTGCATGGGCGCGCATGAAGCCCGCCAAGTCGCGCGTTTTCGCGACATGAGCGCCGAAGAGCAGCGCCTCTTGACGCTCGCACTGAAAGACCCCGGCCACTATGTTGAAGGCGTCTTGCTCTCGGAGAGACATGCCCCGGCGCTCTTACGATTTGTTCCCCCCGCGCTGGCCTTAGCGCTCGCTCAAACCGAGGGCGCTGAAAAGAATCAGCGTCTGCGGCTGATGAACGAACACCACATCAGCGAACTGGACGCCGCGATTCAGATTGCCGAGGACCTCACGCAACGTCGCCGTCAACACCGCCAGGAGACCGAGGCATGAAACGCCTAACCACCACACCCTTGAATTCCCCGGCCCTGCCGTGGCTGTTGGTCGTCGCGTTAAGCGTTCTCTTGGCTGGAGGCCCTTCCCGTACCGAGCGTTTAAATCCGTTCTCGGCGGCGTGGGCCGACAATCGCTTAGATGAAATCAAAGGCAAACTCGGGCAAGGCGTCCGCTCCGATGACGTCCCGGCCGGAACCACCGGCTGGGCGTTTGGCGTGGGCGCGGGGGCTGATACCGACAACCTGCGCCCCGCCACGTACAGCAAGAAACTTCAAGTGAACGCCAACTTTTCCGCTGGGTTTGGGTACTCCTGCGGCAAGTTCGATCCGTTCGATACGGTCGAACAGATGATCAAGTCAGCGATTAATAAGTTTAAGCAACTGCCCCAGATGTTTGTCAGCGCCGCACAAGCCGCCGTGGCGGCCCTGCCCGCGTATATCCTCAACAAAATCAATCCCACGCTCTACAACGTCATCACCAAACAACTGGATGAAGCGTTCAAGCTCTTTGAGATCAACTTTAAAGATTGTCAACAGCTCGAACGAGAAATTGCCCTGGGCCAAAACCCCTATCACAACCTGGTCATGGCCGGGATTGGTGATCGGATGCGGATCGAAATGGGCTTTGGCGACGGCACCATTGATGATCGGATGAAAACCGTGCGCAAGGAAGGCCCGAAAAATGGCGTGGTGATGGCAGAAGGCAAACGCTATGGCGGTGATGGCCAACAGCCGATTGAAACCACCAAAAACGTCTTAACCGCTGGGATCAATCTCTTGACCGATCGCGGCGCCGGCGAGAGTGGCACGTTTGGCTCATCGTCTGGCGATAAGCACCCGATTACCCAGCTCTTTGGTTCGCCCAGTCAGTTGGTGGATTTCATCACCGACATTTACGGCTACCAAACCTATCAACTCACCGAGAAAGGACCGGCGAAATCCAAGCCTGGCATCGGTTATCAAGCGAAGTATGTCGAGGAGCGGGATAACACGATTGAAGCGCTGCAACAGTACGTCAACCGGGAACTGGAGCGTAAAGCATTTGAAACCAAGACCGGCTTTCTCATTCCGCCAGCAACCGTGGAGGAGATGCGCGCGTTATCGCCGTTCAACCTCAGTATCGCCGTCGATGATCAAGCCCGCACCCATGCGGTAGAGCGGTTAAAGCTCAAGCTCACCTATGCGATGCAAGCGTTAAAGACGGGCTTGAAAGAACCCAATATCGCGCAAAGCGAAGCGTATGAAGTGATTGAGCGGGAAGTGACCAAGCTCATCATCTCGATTCAAGATGACATCGCCCATGTCAACAACGCCACGTACCTTCGCTAAAGTCGCCGCCGGGGCCAAGCGCTTCGGCGGGTTGGTGCTCGTGGCGCTGGCGCTGGCCGCCATCGGCCTGCTCGGCCCCTGGGTCGTGCAGCAGATGACACCGGCGCGCTTAGAGGATGCGCAGCACCTCATCGACCAACTCTGGTGGCCCGCCAGCGCCTTGCGCGCTGCGCTGTATGGGGTGCTGGCCTGGGGCGTGTATCCGCTTTGGGTGGATCGCCAACGTCAGCGTTTCCTTGCCCAGACGGCGACCTTAGCCCCAGCGGGCGAGAATGCCCTCAATGATCGATACCGCCAGCCACTGGCCCTTCGCATCACCCCGTGGGACCGCGCCACTCAGTGGTCGTGGCGCATTTTTGCCGCCTTCCTGGCCAGCGATCTTCTCTTAGCCCAAGGGCCTTTTTGGCTGATTCGGGGGTGAACCATGTCCGTGAGCGGCATTTTAGAAGGGTATCTCACCCTTTACGGCTGGCAGGTCTATGCCTCGCTTTTTCTGCTACTCGTCGCCATGGGCGGGGTGATTTATCCCGTCGCCCGCATTGTGTTTGATGCCGCGCTCCACTATGCCGAGCAGGGCGGTGACCCGGGCCTCGGTTCCCGGAGTTTGATTCTTCGCCTCGCGATCTATGTGCTCGTTTTGACGTTGGGCCTCATTCCCATCGTGCCCATCAAAGTCACCACCACCACAGTCCAAAACCGTTGTGGCCGGGAGAGTCTGGCGACGCTCGGGGAAAAGTACGAAACCTTAAAAAGTAAGGAATACGGGTTTGGGGAGGTTGAAGGCGCAAACGCACCGCTTTTGCCCTATCTCGCCATGGTGCTGGCGTCGGGCTTTAACAGCGTGGTGAACAAAGCGATTCCGTGTGTGCAGGATCTGACGGATTTAAGTTTGGCGATGAACACCTTGGACTTTAGCGCGGCGGAAGACCCCAATACGCTGCGCGCCAGCGTAGAGCGCTTTCAAAAAGAGTGTGGACGGCGCGCCCAACGGGTCGTTCGCTCGTTCTTAGACGATGAAAATGTGCCCAAAGGCCGGGAGTACATGGAAGAACTCTTAAAAAAATATGGCAGCACGGATCAAGAACGCCAAGAGCAACTGGTGTATTTCGGCTCGAAATTCTATCTCGAAAACCTCTACAGACCCTGTAGCGGGGGCGGCGATCCCACCACGCCCGCCGGTAAGTTATGCATCATCGCGCCCTTGCGCGCCCAAAACCCGGTCAATGGCTTTGGGTACAACGCCAGCCGCGATTCCGACGTCAGTCGTTATCAAGCCGCGAAAAACCAAGGGCTACCGACGTGTGAGGAATGGTGGAACGACGGAAGCCACGGTCTGAAAGCACAACTCGTGAAAGCGGGCGGTGACGCCCTTCAGAAAAAAGCCATGGCCCTTCAAACGGGCACCTGTCCGGGCAAAGCGTTCCTCCCCAGCGCGCTCTGCACGCTCTACAGCGGTATTAAGACCTCCGTTGAAGACGCAGAAGACACCATCGCCCGACAAATGCTCCTCACCAATGCCCGGCAAATGACGTCTAAATCCATCGATTGGGGATGGTCAGACGCCTTAATCGGGAGCGCGCTCTTTGCCTTTACCGACATTGCCGAAAACCTCGCCAGCCAAATCGCGGGTTATAGGGTCGGCATTTACCTCACCAAAATCAGCGCCAACCTTTTACAGCCCTTTTTGCTGATGGCCATTTTCATGCTGTGGGGACTTTTCTTGGTCATTGGCGAAATGCGCGGCATGGGATTGATTAAGGGTCTCATGCTCATCTTTGTCTTAAGCATCCTGCCCTCGTTGTGGGCCTTCGCCGACTACATCGATGATCGGCTGTTTCTTACGCTCTACCCGGATGCGACGAGCTTTAGCGTGAAGGCCATCGCCAAGGCGCTCGTCTCCCACAACGCGACCTTAGAGCGCGTCATGCTGATGTTCACGACCGCCGTGTTCTACCTGATCTTGCCCATGTTGATGTTGTATTTGATCGCAGAGGCCGGTGGGCCGAATGCGGGTTCGAGAATGGCAGGTGAGTCTCTTCTAGCCTCATCACGTCAAATAGGCGGCCTGGGTGGTAGCGCAATGAGCAGTACGAGAGTGAGGCTACCACACATAAAAGTGAAGGATTGAGGCATCGATGCGTCCTAATAAGGTTCCTGAATCTGTTCAAATAGTTATTGATACAAGGCTACTTATTATGATTGAGATTATGGGTGTACATCTTATAAAGAGGATCAGTATCCATCTGGGTATTGAGCCTCTCTTGTTCAATTTCTATTTGAAAGGGATTTTCCGAATAGGCGGGTCTTCTTTTATTCGGGCTAAAGCACAGGTAAGCGAAAAACAACCAAATTCCCGCCCCCAAAAACCCCTCAGTCCCATGCGCAATGAACTCCCAGATCAGGCAGCCCAGGACAAACACCGCCAACAGCCATTTAAACAGGATCTGGCCCAAAGGCTCGTGTTCAGAGTGCGTCATCGGTCTGACCTCGGTTGGATGGCTTTAAGCCGTATCATATTCCAAAAAGACTGTCAAGCTACTCAGCCTCTGTTGTCACTCTCTGGAGGCACTCATGGCTAAAGCGCAGGACCACCGCCAGGACGCTCAACCGGCTTTACAGGTGCTTGAACAGGACCGGGAACGGGAGCATCAGCGGGCCTTGGACCACCAACGCGAACTCGACCGACAGCGGGAGAGCGAGCGCCAACAACAGGAATGGGAGCGTCAACGCGAGATCGACCGCCAACGCGAATTCGAGCGCCAACGCGACCTTGACGCCCGCGAGCGGGAACTGGACCGCCAACGCGACCTCGACCGGCAGCGCCGTTGGTAGAACACCCATGGCCAGCTATCCGATTGAAGCCTTGTTACGCCCCCCGGTGGAGTTCTCCAGCAGTCTGGCCGCTGCGAGTCTTGCCGCCATCACCTATCGGGCACCGGATCTGATGATGCTCACGCCGACGTGGAGTCGCTTCGTCGTCGTGGGGCTTAGCGTCATGGCGGTGTGGCGGTTTTATCAGGGTGCGCGGGTGTTGCGTTATCAGCGGGGCTTACGGCGTAATCGCCTCTATCGCCTCTCCGATCAGGCCCTCCATCCCGATCCCAAAGGGTTGTTTTTGGGCCGCGGATTCCTTTGGACTGCTCGGCATACACAGCGGCTGTGGGATGCCACGCGCGCGGCGAACCGGCGCTTCCTAGAGCCAGGTCGGTCTTTGCGACGGCTAGAGAACGCCCACCCTTTAAGCGGTTTACCCGCTCTACACGGTGTGGGTCTTTTAGAAGGCGAACGGCGGACGATCTTGCCCCACGCGGAACGACAGGGCCATATCTTTTATGTCGGCACCACCGGCGTTGGGAAAACGCGCGCCGCTGAATGGGCGATGATGCAAGACATCCGCCGGGGCAATCCGGTGATTTGCATGGACCCCAAAGGCGACCCGGACTTATTTCGCCGCCTCCATGAGGAAGCGTTGCGCGTAAAACGGCCGTTTTATTTCTTTCATCTAGGCTATCCCGATCAATCCGCCCGTTACAACCCGATTGGTCGGTTTGGGCGGGTTACGGAAGTCGCCACGCGCGTAGCGAATCAGTTGCCGAGCCAAGACAATGCGGAAGCCTTTCGGCAATTTGCCTGGTTATTTACGCACCTCATCGCCCGCGCGCTGGTGGCGTTAGGCGAACGGCCGGATTATCGCAAGACGCTCAAATGCATGAACAACATTGATCCGTTGCTGGTGCGGTATTTCGAGCAGTGGCTGGATCGCGAAGGCCCACCGGGTTGGCGAGATTTAATCGTGGGGCCGACGCCGGAGCCGAAAACCGAAACGCCGCGCTATTTAAAAGGGCGTGATCCGCGCGCGTTGCAACTGGTGCAGTTTTATAAAGCGCATGAACTCTACGACCCGGTGGCGGATGGCCTGAAACGGGCGTTTGAGTACGAGAAGACCTTTTTCGACAAGATCTCGGTCGCCGTGCAGCCGTTACTGGAGAAGTTGCTGGCGGGGCGGGTGGGTGAACTGATTAACCCCGACTACACCGATCCCGACGATCCCCGGCCGATTTTGGAATGGACCCAGGCGATTCGCCAACGCGCCATTGTGTACTGTGGGTTCGACGCGCTTTCGGATTCCGAAGTGGCCGCGGCGGTCGGGCAGGGGATGCTCGCCGACATCGTGGCGTATGCGGGTGAACTCTACAAACACGGGTTAAGCGATCACTTGGCGTTGCCCGAAACCTTGCCGGAAACGTGCTTGCATTTGGATGAATTCTCCGAACTGGTGCGCGGGCCGGAAATCATCCAAGCCTTAAACAAAGGGCGCGGCGCGGGTCTGCGGTTTTCGCTCTATACCCAGACGCTGGCTGATATTGCCGCCGGTCTTGGCAATCGCGATCGCGCAGGTCAAGTCATTGGCAATGCCAGCAATACGATTGTGATGTTGCGCGTGGCCGATTTGGATACCGCCGAGTTGCTCGCCAAGCGCCTGGGTAAAGTGGAAGTCAACATGATGATGTTGGTGTCCGGGGCGACGGATTCCTCCGAACCCGACTCGCCGGTGCATTTCACCTCCAACATGCAAGATCGTGTCTCGACCCAGACGGTGCCGCTGTTGGAGGCGGGGTATCTCATGCAATTGCCGCGCGGCCATGCCTTTGTACTGATGGCCGGGGGGCAATTGTACAAGGTGCAGTTTCCAGAAATCGCCACAACCCGCCGCGCGCTGCCCCGGGATTTGGATGCGATTGCGCAGGACATGGAAAGCCGGTATCAGCGCGCCAAGGGCGTCGAAATCCGCCCAGAGGATTCGATTAACCGGGCCGCCCTCTGGGGCCAGATTGGATCGAGCGCCGCCGCTGAGGAGACCGTTACCCCGCTGACGGCGGCAACGCCGAGTGCATCCACGGCACCGTCGGTGGCACCAGGAACCTCCAGCGCCGCCCCAGCGCCCGCCACCCCCCTGGCGTGGACGACGCTCACGCACGAGGACACGGCGCGGCAATGGTACGACCCCGCGCCCGCTGACGAGCGCGTCACCGCGTCTGGAGACCGCGCATGAGAGACCGTCGTCCCTATGCCCCGCCCGAACCTGTTTATCGGCGGCCGTGGAGTTTAGCGGGCCTCCTCGATCACGCCATGGCCTTTCTCACGGTGACCATCGCGGGGTGGTGGATTTCCATCCTGGTGGAATGGGCCGGTATTGGCTTTCACTGGTGGGACCTGCCGGGTGCGGCGCATAGCCAAGACGTGCTGCGCACGGAGCTTTCCTGGCTCAAAGCCGATTTTACAGCGGCAGAGTTCACCCTGCGCGTGATCGATTGGGCCTACTGGGGTGCACAGATGCTCTATCACTGGAGCGGCCTGGAATGGATCGTGCGCTGGATCGTGGCCGACCCGACGTTACCGTATCCAGGACCCACCCCGTTACGGCAGACCCTACGCCATTTTGGCGATTATTTACTCGCGGCAACCTATGTCACCCAGTTGGTCGGCGCGCGCCTGGCGGTGGTCTGGCTCACGCTGCCGGTCTTTCTCTTGATGGGTCTCATGGGGGTGATCGATGGCTTGGTGATGCGGGATCTGCGCCGGTTCGGCGGCGGCGCGGAAAGTAGTTTTATGTATCACCACTTAAAAAAAATGATCCGGCCCATGGCGTCCGTCCCCATCTTTCTGTACCTCATCGCGCCGTGGTCGGTGCATCCGACGCTGCTGTTTGGCCCGTTTACGCTGCTGTTTGGCTATTTCATGCAGCGCACGTTAAGCAAGTTCAAAAAATACCTCTGAGGCCAGAGATGAGCTACGTCAATCGTGCCAATCCCATCCCCCGTCTGTTGGCCTTGGGCTTGTTCGTGCTGGCCGTGCTGGTGTGGGGGTTCTGGTGAAGCCCACGGCGGCCGCTGTCGAGCGCCTGGCGCTGCAATCGCCCGCCGAACTGCTAGCGGGGCGCACCGCGCACCTTCAGGAACTCTATAAGCTCAGTGGCTGCTCCCAGCATCAATTCGATCAGGTGTATGGCTCCCTCCTGACCGCGTTTGCCGGCTATGTCCAGGCGCTGCCCGCCGTGACCGATCCCAAGACGACGTTACTGGATGAGCGGCTGCGCGCCGCCGAGCGCGTGCTCTTTCGCCGTCGCGCCGTGCTCTTGCCGGTCGGCGAGACCGTGGAAGCGAGTGCGCAGGCCGCCGATCTGTGGACCTATCTCGTGTTTTGCTTGGCGTTACTGTATCGGTTAGGTCGCGATCTTGACGCCTGGCACATCACGCTCTGGACGGCGGACGCCACGCCGCTGGGCCATTGGTCCCCAGCGGTGATGCCGCGGGGCCTGCTCGCGGTCCACCGAGCGACCCATTACACCGTGCAACCCGCCCCTATTCGCGTGACCCCGGATTGGACGGGGTTGGTGGCAGGTGCGCTCATGCCAGCCGTTGGCCTGAATTGGCTCTGGCGCGATGCGCACGCCATGGCCTTCTGGACCCAAGCGATCCGCGCTGATTTGCCGGATGCGCTCTGCCCGTTGTTTGTCGATGTTCCTTTTGCTTGGAGAGCCTGCCCATGACCACCCTCGTGCCCCCCCTCAATCCGACCGTTTCGACCCACACGCGCGCCGTGATGCGTTCTCCGCTCACGCTCTCGACGCATATCGGCGTCAAAACCTACAACCGCACCTTCAAACGTCTAGAAGCCGCGCTGTTTCTTGCCGACGTCTTGGTGTTGCTGCGCGGTCGCGCGAGCCACGACTACGCCGCCGAGATTACGCAAGTTCACAGCGCCATGGATCAGGAGCTGACCCGCTTGAGCGCGTTGGTCACGGCGGAACAGCAGTGGATCACCAAAGCGTTAAAAGCCGCGCCGAGGGATGCGGAGGTTCAGTACACCGATCCGGTCACGCTGAATCTCACGCTGCGCACACCCCGTGCCCGTCCGTATGTGACCTTACTGACCCGCTTGGAGCAGACGCTGTGCAGCGTTGATCAGGCGTGGTATCACGGCCTGATCCCAACGGCCGAACAACTGAAACGCGGTAATCTGCTGTTTCGCCACTTTTATCGGGCCTGCGGGGTGATCGAACGTCTCGCCTGGGGCTTAGGGCGGCGGGTGCGCGATGCCCAAGACGGTGCGGCGACGGTCAATGCGAGTCCTGACTATCACGCCATGTTGCTCAAACGCACCGGAAGCGGCCCCGCGCACGCGGATGCCCCCGACGCACCCGCCCCAGACGAAGCCGCTGACGCGATGACGGCGGAAGAAAGCGCCTCGTTAGAGGCCACCGAAGCGCTCGTGGCGTCGTTAACACCCGTGGTGGGCGAGGCGCAGGAGACCGAGCCAACGTTTGACGATCCCACTAACACCCCGACCTTCGCCTCGACGCCTGAGCCGACCGTGACCCTCCTGGAGACCATCAACCCTGGCTTGCGCTCTTTGGAAGAGCCGCCGTCGCGGGTCCGCGAACTCTTTCGGGCGCAAGGGGCCTCCGTATGAACCGTCGGGCTGTTTTTGTGCTAAGTAATAAAGGCGGGGCCGGGAAAACGACCTTCGCGCGCGGCCTCCTCGATCTGTATCGGCTCGAAGCCAAAGAAGTCGCCGCCTATGACGCCGACGGCAAAGTTGGTCAGTTGGTTCAACATTACGGCCAACGCGACGAACGTGGCGCTTTGTTACCGCTTCAAGATCCCAAGATTGGTTGTGGCTTTTTCGATATCCGCGCGGATGATGATCGCGATGTACTGATCAATGCGCTCGCTGACGAACCCGAACGGCTCTTGTTTGATCTCCCCGGTGGACTCGTCGGTGAGCTGGGCAAGGTTATCGACTATGGGGCTGCCCCACGCGGTCTCTTTGACGAATACTGGGATAAGGGCTATGCCATTACGGTGGTGATCGTCATGACCCCGGTGCTGGCCTCGGTGCGCACCGTCCAAGAAAGTTTGGAAGCCTTTGGTCCGAAGGTGAATTATGTCGTCGTAAAAAACCTGGCGTTTGGCCCACGCGACAGCTTTATTTTGTTTGATGGCACCGACCGCGATGGTTTGCGTTTCCCTTCCAGCCTGGGTAAAGCCGCCGTGCTGGATGCCGGGGGCGTAATCATTACGATGCCCCCCCTAGAAGCCCGTAGTTATGCGCTGCTGGACGTCTTTAATCTGACCTTCAAAGAGGGCGCGCTGGGTCAAGGCCGGGGACGTCAATTGCCACTGGCTGATCGGGTGCGCGTACGCAATTGGTTGCAGGATTATGAACAACAGATCTACCCAGCGCGCACCCTGCTAGGACTGGATTCCGCAGAGCAAGCGGACCCCGCTAACCCCACACCCGCCCCGCCCAGCGCTTGGCGTGACGCTGGGGCCCATGCTCGCGGCGCGGCTGCGTAACGGTAGAAACGGGCGTGGCGGGATCTTTGCAGCCCGCCCGTTTCTCGCCCAGTGCAAAGGCGATCTTCGATGACTGATCCGCTGCCGCCCGACCCGCAAGCGGCCCTCCAGGCTGCGTTTCAAAATGCCAAACGCCCCGCACCTTTTAAAACGGATAAAGAATGCGTGACGGTATTAGAACCGCAAATTCGTCAAAAACGGGCGGCGGGGTGGACTTATGCACAAATCCATGCCGAACTCGTCCGCCTCGGTGGCTATCAGGGAACCTATCAAACCTTCTATAAGTATGCATACGCCCTCCTAGGACCGTCTGAAGACCGCGCCCGACGTCAGAAGCCAACGCCTGCTGTCCCGCCGCGGCCTGCACCGCCCGCTGCCGCCGAAGCGACATCACCCCCAGCCGCACCCCCGCCCGCCTCCGGTCAACGGCCCCTGACCAGCGTCACCCGCGAGTGGGGCGGACCTCATGCGCGCGCCCGCTATGATGAACGGGCGCGCAATCTGGCCGCCGCATCGACGCCGCAGAATTTAATTGATTACTTGAACAAACCTGTTTGATGAGGACCCGTTTTGCACCGTCTATCAGTTCTTCAAGGGGAGGTATATACCAACGCCTTACCAATACCTTACCAACGCCTTACCTGCACCTTACCAAGACCTTACCTGCACCTTACCAAGACCTTACCTGCACCTTGCCAAGACCTTACCTGCACCTTACCAACTATTCACCCGTACCCCAACAATGTCCATGCCCTCCAATAACCCTCATCAGGACGCGAGGTGTTACTCCAAAGCACTGCCTTTCCCAGGACGCGGCATCGTCGCCGACCAGCGCCGGGGCGTGACGGTCTGTTAGGTGGCTAGAAAGCGCAACGTAGCGTCACTGCGTGCGCGGTTGCATCGATACCCTCAAAAAATCACGTTGCACAGAGAGAAAAAAGACAGGCGTACTATTAAACTGTTTTATTGGCTTTTTTACGTACCCTGTATCGGGTAAAGAGACGGTAAATCAGAAAATATACAGCCCATTTTTCGCTTGCTTTTTAACCCGTCCAGGTGTGTACTGAAGTTACCGCTGCCCCCAGCGGATCGGGTTTTCAACGGTCCCTGTCCCGTCCTTGGCAGGGGGGTGTCGCTCGGCCCGAAACGAGTTCAGGTCTTAAGACCTGCGGTGTGAGCGACCGCAACACGCTCTCGGAGATCGCCGTCACTCCGGTTCAATCCTTCCGGCGTAAACGGTGGCCCTACCGTTTCCAATCCAGGTGGGCGTTCTGAGGTGAGGTGAGACGACAAACGGTGGCCCTACCGTTTCCAATCAAGGTGGGCGTTCTGAGGTGAGGTGAGACGACAAACGGTGGCCCTACCGTTTTCAATCCAGGTGGGCGATAGAAGCGGTGAACGATGAAAGCAGATGCAGAGTAAAGACGATGGACGGAATGGATCTCAAACCGGGGGTTAGCCCCGACGACGTGACGGCCCTGATCCAGACGCTACGCGGGATGGTGAACTTGGAAGAAGGGGAGTTGTATACCCTTCGGAAAGGCCAACTGCACCATGTCGTGCCGCGCGAGGACGAAAGTGGCCTGCGGCGGATCAAGGTCATGGAAGAAGCCTATGACGCGGCGCAACAGGCCGCCCGACGGTTACGGCGGTCGCTGCGCGGCTACCGGCCTGATCCGGCGTTAGTGATTTCAGCGTCGGTCATGCACGTCCTGAACGGCCCGGACGCCGAGGCGGACGCCATGATTCTGGCGTATCTCCAGCGGTTATTTATGCGCCCTGAACCGGCGGCGAGCACACCCGGTGTACCGGATGCGCCGTCTGCGCCCACCGCACCTTGACAGAACCACCGTCAGCTCTTGGGAGTTGCTCGTGGCGGCCAGCGACCGACGGTTGCGACCCACGGGTTGGGGTTCACGGGCGATCTTTTCTATCGTTCGGACAAGGCAGGAGTTTGGAATAGCATGAAAACGTCCGGTTTCCCACAGGGGAATCGGCTTTAACGGCGAAGAGCCGTTGAAGGATGGGTGGTGCTTCTCAGGCAAGGCCCTCATCGCGCGCAGTACCCTCAAGTAGCGCCTGTGTCGTGTCTTTGTAGCTGTGGTGTCGGTCGTGTGGATGCCTTGGATGACGTTAGGAGGATGACGTGCGTGCCCGGACGCAGGGCGTAAAAACAGCAGGGTCCTCGTCGGACGCGGTGGAGCGCCCGGCGCTGACATCGGCGGGGCGCGGCAAACACGCCAAAGCCTTCGCCTCGCTCAATGCGCTGTTAAAAAAACACCTGCGCCGCAGTGCGGACGGGCGCAAGGTGGTGTCAAACGCCACGATTGCGGATCGGGCGACGTTTTATAGCCAGATGGTGCGCCAGCTCCACGCGCTGGGCTATCCGCTGCTGGACTTGGACAACCTCAAGCCCAAGCACATCGACGTGTTGATGAAGCATTGGGAAGCCCAACAGCTCTCGGCTTCGACGCTGCAAAAGCGTTTTTCTTATCTCACCCGGCTGTGCGATTGGCTGGGGAAGAAAAGCATGTTGCGACCGGGGGCGAGTTATCTGACCGATCCTGGTGCTTTTCAACGGCACTATGCCGCGGCCTACGATCATTCCTGGACGGCGGCGGGCGTTGATCCACTGGAGAAGATCGCGGACATCGCCACCCAAGACCCCGAGGTTGCGCGAGTCTTACGCCTTCAGCACGCCTTTGGCTTGCGCTTACAAGAAGCGTCCTTGTGCGATCCCCGCCGCGATCAGATCAGCGAGGACGCCTTACGGATTACGGCCGGGACCAAGGGTGGGCGGCCCCGCACCGTTCCGATTGAAACGGCGGCGCAACGGGCCGTTTTGGCCGAGGCCGCGCAGTGGGCGATGCAGACCGGCCGCTCGATGATTCCGCCTCAGTATGATCTCAAGCAATGGCTCACCCACTGCCATCACACGCTCGCCCGGCATGGCGTGACCCGCAAAGAGGGTTTGACCAGTCATGGGCTGCGCCACCAATACGCCAATGATCGTTACGAAGAGCTGACCGGGGAGGCGAGTCCCGTGCGCGGCGGCGGGCCGGTGGATGGCGATGAGCACCGTCGCGCTCAATGGGAGGTCTCGGCGCGGTTAGGCCACGCCCGCCCGGCCATCACCCAAGCCTATTACGGCAACGCGCGTCTGGGTCCGGGTCAGATCGCGCCGGGCGAAGACCGCAAGACCGCGCAGGCGGAGCGCCGTGTCCAGCGCCAATTATTGGCCGCA
>APMI01010063.1_pt1 | contig 20544 bp, 23 predicted proteins | sample 667938 | NCBI WGS metagenome assembly APMI01 (sample SAMN01084076, study PRJNA167559) | wastewater metagenome | biome: Wastewater | place: Denmark: Ejby Moelle, Odense | collected 2011-11-28 | reverse complement strand
TGCGGGCGCGGCGCGTTTCGGTGCGGCCGCCGCGGCGCCGCCCGCATGCCCGAGCATCAGCCCCAAGCCCGTCATTCCGGCGATGATGGTACGCATCCTCTCTCCCTCCCGTTCAAACGTCCGGCCCGCGATGCCAGCGCAGCGCACTGTGTCAAACGCTGGCGGCCACGGCTAGGCCCGGCATCGATTAGCCATCTCGAACGCTCGTTACTCAGGCAGGGAGCGATCGGCCGCATCCGCGCGCGGATTGACTCGATCCGGCAATCCCGCCGACACTACACGCCATGGCCGCGACGGCCTGTCCGGGGGGATGATGATGCCGGCAGTCCGGGTTCGCAGGATCGTTCAGGGATTGTCGGCACGCATCGGACGGACCGGCGCGACCGCGCCGGCCCTACCGGCCAAGAACCGCGCCTCCAACGGCGCGTTGGATCAGCGCGCGCCATGACCGGCGCGATCCCCGCCGCCGCGACCCTGCTCGCGCTTGTGACACTCGTCCTGCCGACCGCACCCGCCATCGCTCATGGCGGCGGCCTGAATGCCGAAGGCTGCCACAATGATCGCAGACGCGGCGGCTATCATTGCCACCGCGCCCCGGCCGTCTCGGTCCGCCGCCGCATCGACCTTTTCGCCGAACGCGTCGAACGATCCGCGCGTTCGTTCGCGCGCTGTGCCGATGCGCGCGCTGCCGGCCGCGCTCCGATCCGCATCGGCGAACCGGGCTATGCGCGCCATCTCGACCGCGACGGCGACGGGATCGCCTGCGAATAACTCCAGGCCCGGCGCGACAGGAATTTTGCGTGCGTCACTTCGCCGCGCTGCGGATTTCGGCCTGCCGTGCATCTAGTCGAATTGGGGGCGCGCCGCCTGGCGGCGTTCGGGGGGATCGATATGCCGTCAGAGTTGAGCGCGCCTCCGCAGGGCGCGGCGTCCGACTGGACGATTGCGCAGGACTGGCATCGCTATAGCGCGGCGGAGCACGCCCTGTGGGACCGGCTTTTCGCGCGCCAGGCCGCCATGTTGCCGGGCCGGGTAACGCCCGCCTTCATGCAGGGTCTCGACATCCTGCGCCTTTCCAAACCCGGCATTCCCGATTTCGACGAGCTCAACGACCGCCTCCACCGTGCGACCGGCTGGACCGTCGTCGCGGTGCCCGGCCTCGTTCCCGACGCGAAGTTCTTCGCGCATCTCGCCAATCGCCGCTTTGTCGCCGGGCGGTTTATCCGCACGCCGGCGCAGATCGACTATCTCGAAGAGCCCGACATCTTCCGCGATGTCTTCGGCCATGTGCCCCTGCTCGCGAACCCGGTGTTTGCCGATTACATACAGGCCTATGGCGAGGGCGGCCTGCGCAGCCTCGCCTTCGACGCGCTCGACAAGCTCGCCCGGCTCTACTGGTATACAGTCAAGTTCGGGCTGATCGAGGACGCGGGCCGCCTGAAGCTATATGGGGCGGGCATCGTCTCCTCCTTTGGCGAGAGCCGTTTCGCGCTCGACGACGCCAGCCCCAATCGCATCGCGTTCGACCTGAAGCGCGTCATGCGCACCCGCTACCGAATCGACGATTACCAGCAGAGCTATTTCGTCATCCCGAGTTTCGAGCAGCTGCTCAGATGCACGCTCGAGACGGATTTCGCGCCGCTCTACGAGAATATCGCGCTGCAGCCGACGCTCGCGCCCGATGCGATCGTTCCGGGCGACCATGTCCTGCACTGCGGCACCCAGGCCTATGCCTGGAAAGAGGCCGTTGCCACTCCGGACCTTGTGGCATGAGCGTCTTCGCCCTTCCCGCACGGCGCCTTAGCGATGGCGAACGCGAGGCGATACTCCGCCAGCACCCGCTCTGATCGCTGCGTCACGGTCGCGAAGCGATGACGCGCTATCTGCGGTTCCCCAGTTTCGCCGAAGCCTTCGGGTTCATGAGCGCCGTCGCGATCATCGCCGACAGTCATGACCATCATCCCGAATGGTCGAACGTCTATGACCGTGTCTAAATCCTGCTGACAACGCACGAGGTCGACGGGCTCTCGCCGCGGGATGTCGCGCTGGCCGCGCGGATCGACGATCTCGCCCTGGTGTTCGGCGCCGACACCATGCCGCCGCGACCGGCCGCCACCCCGTCGGTCGCGCATGGCGACGCGCGCGAATGACCGGCGGCCCGGCGCCGCATCGCTTCATCGTCAACGGGGCCGACAGCCCGCTCGGGCCTGCGGTTCTCTCCGCGCTGATGGCTCTCGGGCATCGGGTCGCGGCCGTCGCCGCGCCGGGCGCGGTCGCGAAGGCGGATGCGACACGCCCCGCCCGGGACAGGGCGCGCGTCCGCTGTATCGGCTGTCCCGATCTCGCCCGCCTGTCGACAACGCGCACGGCCTTTGAACAGGCCGCAGATGGGCTCGGGCATGTCGACGGACTGGTCCATCTTGTCGATGCGTTCGACGGGGTGCCGATCGAGCATGTCGATGCCGGCGTGCTCACGACGCTTTATCGCCGGAATATCGAGATGGCCGTCAACGCCGTCCATGCCGTCGTGCCCCATCTCGCGCCGGGCACCGCCATTACCTGCGTCGGCGCTTCGTCGGTCTCGCCATCCGGTCCGTCGCGCTCGCCCTATGACGGCGCGAAATCGGGCGTCGGCCGGCTGATCAACGCCTTTTCGACCGAGCTGCGTCCGCGCGGCATCCGGGTCAATGCGGTCCTGCCGGGGATCATCGACCTGCCGCGCAATCGCCGGGCGATCGGGCAAAGCGGCGGCAGCGGCGTGCGCCCGGCCGCGATCGCCGACATGATCGCAAAACTTGCGGTCCCGGGCGCCCATGGTGCGACCGGCGTGCTCGTGCCCATGAGCGGCAGTCGCTAGCCGTCTATCCTGTTTGGCGGGCAAGGAGATCAAGCGTCGCTTGGTCCGGCGCGCCGAACCAGCGTGCGAGCGTCGCCTCGAACAGCGGGCTGCCCCTCGCCGCAACGAACAGCGTCAGCGAGGACCGCAGCTTGATGGCGTCGATGCCCCCGAACACGACCTCGGCGCTGGTTTCGGGGAGATCCTGGAGCGCGGCGACACACGCGAGCAGTCTTGCGCCGAGGACGGGATGGTCGAGATAGGCGCGCGCCTCCTCGCGTGACCGGAGTGCATAGCGCCGTGCCATCGGCGACTGACCGAGCCCGGCGATCTGCGGAAAGATGTACCACATCCAGTGACTGCGCTTGGCGCCGCGGCGGATTTCGGCGAGCGCCGTGTCGTAATTGGCCGCCTGTGCCTCGACGAATCGCGCCAAGTCGAAAGGATCGCTGCCAGCCATGGGCAACAGGTCATTCCGCTTCCCCGCGCCCGGCTCCAGCAAATAATTTCACTGGCGCCAAAACCCGCGGATTTGCGCGATGATTACGCAGGCGCCGCACCGGTGACAGCCGATGATCGCGGCGCGCCCATCTTGACGAACGGTGAAACACGGCAGAACAAATAAGGAACATCGTCTCCCCCCCCGTTTCAGATTGCCGCCATGCCCGTTCCCGTTGCCCTTGCCCTTGCCGAATTGCGCGCGCGCATAGCCGATATCGAGGGTGATGGACGCGCCCATGACGTCCTCCCCTTCGGCATCGCGGCGATCGATGCGCATCTTCCGGCGGGCGGGATCCAGGGAGGCGCCCTGCACGAGGTCGCGGGCAGTCCGGCACTAGCGGACGATGCCGCCGCCACGGTGTTCCTCGCCGGTATCGCCGCGCGGCTCGAGGGGCCCGTGCTCTGGTGCCTGCGCTACCGCGACCTGTTTGCGCCCGCGCTGCACCTCGCCGGCCTCCACCCAGACCGGACGATCCATGTCGAAGCCGGAAGCGACACCAAGGTTCTGCTCGCGATGGAGGAGTGCCTGCGCCATGCGGGGATCGCGGCGGTCGTCGGCGAGATCGGCAAATGTACGACGACTGCGACCAAGCGCCTGCAACTCGCTGCCGAGAGCGCGGGCGTCGCCGCCTTCCTGTTCCGCCGCGCGGCACGGACCGGCACACAGGCCGATGGCAGCGCGGCCGTTACGCGCTGGCGCATTCTTGCCGCCCCGAGCGAGCCGCTCGGCATTCCGTCGCTCGGACGGCCGCGCTGGGCAGTCCATCTCGAGCGCGTGCGTGGCGGACGCCCGGGTCAATGGCTGGTGGAGGGATGCGATGCGCAGGGTCGTATCGGTCTATCTGCCGCACTGGTCGACCGACCGGCTGCGGCGGAAGACCAGCTCATCGCCGCCTGATCCCGCCGCGAAGCCCGGCGCCGAACCGCTCCCGCTGGTGACCGTCGTACCCGATCACGGCCGCCGCGTAATCGCGGGCACCGACGCGCGTGCCCAGGCTGCCGGCGTCATGCCCGGCATGACACTCACCAAAGCCCGCATGCTCGTAGGCACGCTCGATGTCCGCGATGGCGATCCCGAGGCCGACCTCCACGGCCTGCGCAAACTCGCGCTCTGGGCGGGACAGCGCTATGCGCCGCATGTCGCCCCCTGCCCGCCCGACGGTCTCTGGCTCGACATCACCGGCTGCGCACACCTGTTCGAGGGCGAGACGCCGTTGCTCCGCGACCTGCACCGCCGCCTCGCGGGTTTCGGGCTCAGCGCGCAGATCGCCGCCGCCGACACCCCGGGCTGCGCCCATGCCGTCGCGCGCCATGTCCCTGCCGGGCGCCCGGTGACGATCCTCCCCGGCGACCACCGCAAGGCGCTGGCACTCCTGCCGATCGCTGCGCTCCGGCTCGATCCAATGATGGCCGAAGCGCTGCGCAAGCTCGGGTTCGAACGGATCGAGCAATTGCTGGTGACCGCGCGCGCGCCGCTCGCCAAACGGTTCGGGCCACAGCTCCATCGCCGCCTCGACCAGGCGATGGGGCTCCTGCCCGAACCCATCGATCCGGTCTTTCCCGATCATGTGCCGGCCGCGCGCCGCGGGTTTCTCGAGCCGATCGCGACCGCGCCCGCCTTTGCGCAGGTCATCGGCGATCTCGTCGCCGATGTGGTCGAACAGCTCACCCGCGATGCCAGGGGCGCCCGGCGGCTCGATTGCTGGTTCCACCGGGTCGACGGCCATACCCAGGCAATCCGCGTCGGGACGGCCAGCCCGACCCGCGACCCGAAGCACCTCGCCAAGCTCCTCAATGCGAAGATCGAGACGGTCGAACCGGGTCTCGGTATCGAAGCGATGACGCTCGTCGTCCCGCTGAACGAGCCGCTCGGCGCCCGGCAGGCCGAAGGGCTCATCGCCCGCGGCACCAACCGCGTTACCCCCGATCTCCCCGCGCTCGTCGACACGCTTGCCAACCGGTTCGGCGCGCGCGCGCTCTATCGCAGCACGTCCCGCGCCTCGGCGATGCCTGAGCGCGGCGTGGCGCATGTCGCGCCGCTTGCAGGAGCCCGGGACAAAAGCTGGAACACCGACGTACCGCGCCCGGCACGGATGCTCGACCCGCCCGAGCCGGTCGAGGTGATCGCGATGCTGCCCGACCATCCCCCCGCCCAGTTCGTGTGGCGCCGCGAACGCCACCGCGTCACCCAAGCGGACGGTCCCGAACGGCTGCACGGCGAATGGTGGCGCGAGGCCGGGCATGAAGCCGAGATGCCTTTTGCCGTGCGCGACTATTACCAGGTCGAGACCGCGAGCGGCGGCCGCTACTGGCTGTTCCGCCTGGGCGACGGCGAGAATCCTGCAACAGGCACGATGCGCTGGTTCGTTCACGGCGCCTTCGCATGATCGCATACGGCCACCCCACAGGGTCAGCTACGTGACCGGCCCGGCCTATGTCGAGCTCCAGGTCACTACGCATTTCAGCTTCCTGCGCGGTGCCTCGAGCCCCGAGGAACTGTTTTCGGCAGCGGCGCTGCTCGGCCTGCCGGCACTCGGCGTCGTCGACCGACACTCGTTCGCCGGACAGGTGCGCGCCTGGGACGCGCAGAAGGTCACCGGCGTCCGCGCGATCGTGGGCACGCGCATCGACTTGACCGACGGCACGGCGCTGCTGCTTTATCCGACCGACCGCGCGGCCTATGCCCGGCTGTCGCGGCTGCTCAGTCTCGGCAAGGCCAAGGCCGGCAAAGGGGCCTGCCATCTCGACTGGAGTGATCTCGAGGCCTGGCAGGAGGGACTGCTCGCGATCTTCGTGCCTGACCGCACCGATGCCGCGACCGAGGCCCGTCTCGCCCGGACGAGGAAGCTGTTCGGACAGCGCGCGCATCTTGCGCTCACCATCCGGCGCGCGCCCCGCGATGCCATCCGGTTGCGCGACCTCGCCAGCATGGCCGCCGCCGCCGGCGTCACGACGCTCGCGACCGGCGACATACTCTACCACAGCCCCGACCGAAGAATGCTGCAGGATGTCGTCACCTGCATCCGCGAAAAATGCACCGTCGACACGCTCGGCGACGCGCGCGAGCGGTTCGCCGACCGCCATCTCAAGACCGCCGAGGAGATGACCCGGCTGTTCCGCCGTTATCTGAAGGACACCGGCCCCGTCGAGCGCACCCTTGCCTTTGCCGACGCATGCACATTCAGCCTCGAGGAACTCCGCTACCAATATCCCGACGAGATCCGCGTGCCCGGCCGAACGCCGCAACAGGAGCTCGAACGGCTGACCTGGGAGAAAGCCCCGGCGCGCTATCCCCAGGGCCTGACGCCCAAGGTGAGGACGCAACTCGCGCACGAACTCAAGCTCATCGGCGAACTGGAATACGCGCCCTATTTCCTGACCGTCCATGCGATCGTCGCCGAGGCGCGGCGCCGCGAAATCCTCTGCCAGGGCCGCGGCTCGGCCGCCAATTCGGCCGTGTGCTTCGTGTTGGGCATCACCTCGATCGACCCGGTCCGCTCGGAGCTGCTGTTCGAACGCTTCGTGTCCGCCGAGCGCCGCGAGCCGCCCGACATCGATGTAGATTTCGAGCACGAGCGCCGCGAGGAGGTAATCCAGTGGATCTACGACACCTATGGCCGCGACCGCGCGGCGCTGACCGCGGTCGTGTCGCGTTTCCGCGCGCGCGGCGCGGTACGCGAAGTCGGTAAGGCGCTCGGGCTGAGCGAGGACATGACCGCCGGGCTCGCGTCCTCGGTCTGGGGCTGGAGCCGCGAGGGCGTCGAGGACAAGCATGCCGAGGAGCTGAACCTCGATCTCGGTGACAGGCGTTTGGCGCTCACGCTCGACCTTGCCCGCCAGCTGATCAACACGCCGCGGCACTTGAGCCAGCATCCCGGCGGTTTCGTGCTCACCCGCGACCGCCTCGACGAACTGGTACCGATCGAACCCGCTGCGATGGACGACCGGCAGGTCATCGAATGGGACAAGGACGACATCGACGCGCTCGGGTTCATGAAGGTCGACGTGCTCGCGCTCGGTATGCTCAGCTGCATGCGGCGCGCTTTCGAATTCATGGCCAATGACAAGGGCATCGACCTCGATCTTGCCACCATTCCGGCGGAAGACCCCGCGACCTATGCGATGATCCGCAAGGCCGATACGCTCGGCACGTTCCAGATCGAGAGCCGCGCGCAGATGGCGTCGCTGCCGCTGATGGCGCCGACGACCTTCTACGATCTTGTCATCCAGGTCGCGATCGTGCGGCCGGGACCGATCCAGGGCGATATGGTTCATCCCTATCGCCGCCGCCGCGCAGGACTGGAAAAGGTTACTTACCCGACGCCCGAGCTGCGCCGTGTGCTGGAAAAGACGCTCGGCGTTCCGCTGTTCCAGGAGCAGGCGATGCGCGTCGCCATCGAATGCGCGGGCTTTTCGCCGAGCGAAGCCGACCTGTTGCGCCGCGCGATGGCGACGTTCAAGCTCACCGGCGGGGTCAGCCATTTCAAGCACAAGCTGATCGATGGCATGATCGCACGCGGCTATGAACGCGACTTCGCCGAGAAGACGTTCAGCCAGATCGAGGGGTTCGGCTCCTACGGATTTCCCGAAAGCCACGCCGCAAGTTTCGCACTGATCGCCTATGCTTCGGCCTGGATCAAATGCCACCACCCCGATGCATTCTGCGCCGCGCTGCTCAACGCCCAGCCGATGGGCTTTTATGCGCCTACGCAGATCGTGCGCGATGCCCGGCGCCACGGCGTTTCCATCCTGCCGATCGACGTCAATCACAGCCGCTGGGACTGCACGCTCGAGCCATCGGACCATAATAATTACAAGGTGGTGCGCCTGGGTCTTCGCATGGCACGCGACCTGTCGAACGCCGATGCTGCCGCCATCGTAAGCGCACGCGGCGATCTGCCCTATCGCTCCGTCCAGGAGATCCAGCGCCGCGCGCGTGTCGGCCGTGGCGCCCTAGACCGGATCGGCGAGGCCGACGGGTTCGGGTCACTTGATCTCGACCGTCGCAACGGCCTGTGGCAGGTCAAGGGGCTTGGCAACGAAGCACTGCCGCTATTCGCGGCCGCCGACGCGCGCCAAGGACAGCTGCGCCCAGAAGCGCCCGAGCCTGACGTCCTGCTCGCGCCGATGGGCGAAGGGTCCGAAGTGGTCGAGGACTATCGCGCATCGGGACTCTCGCTCCGTGCGCATCCGCTCCATTTCCTTCGCGACGAACTGCGCCGGCGCAAGATGATCACCTGCCAGGACCTGCAGACCGTCAAGGACGGCCGCTGGGTCGAACTGGCCGGACTTGTCCTTGTCCGCCAGAAGCCGGGCTCGGCGAAGGGCGTCATGTTCATCACCCTCGAAGACGAGACCGAGGTCGCCAATCTCGTCGTCTGGACCAAGGTCTTCGAGGTCAATCGCCGGACTGTCCTCTCGGCATCGATGATGGGCGTGCGCGGACAGGTTCAGCGCGAAGGCGAGGTCATCCATCTGATCGCACAGCGGCTCGACGACCTCTCGCCATTGCTCGCCAGCGTCGGGCAGCGCAGCGACGTTGCCGACGTCTACCGCGTCAGCCGTGCCGACGTGATCCGGCACGGCATGTCGCCCGACGCCCGCGACCCCGCCGAAAAGCCGCTCGGCCGCAATCCGCGCGACATTTTCATCCCGGATCTGCGCCTTGGCTCGGGAATCATCCCCGGCCAGCCGACCGAGGGAATCAAGATCAAACCGCGCGACTTCCGATAATTAGGCGTCAGCATTGGTAGGTGATGCCAAACCGCATCCGCTACCAATGGCTCCGCTGACTGGCCGATAATGGCGAACTAGCGGCACGCTACGGCGAAGAGTCAGCCGACTGCCCTTATCGCTCGTGATCCAGCTGCGAATGTTCACCTGCGACGAACGGCAATGCCGCGACCGCGCGATGCGTCTGTCGTCGCACACCAGCTCATCGCGCGCGGCCGGATGCCACCCTGCCCCGAACGCTCAGGCCTTGCAGAGTGCGAACGTCCGGCAATGGTCGAGATAGGCGGTCTCGTGCGTCCCCGCGAGATCGACGACGCTGCGCCAGAGCCAGGACGGCGCGTCGAGGTCGCGTTCGTCGCGCGCCATGAGCACGCGCCGCCAGGCGACGCGCGCGGCATCGCTCATCTGCCGCGCATGGGCGACGCCGACGATGAAGGCGAGATAGTTTGCGGCCTTCACCGCTTCCTTGCGCGAGAACTGCGCGACCTCGATCTTCAGGTCCTGGGGTGCCAGCTCGCGCATCACGACGGGGGTGTCGAGCAGCCGTGCCGCGATCATCCGCTCGCCGAGATTGGGCGAGAGGGCACGGGCACCCGCAACGACGCGCTCCGCCGCGTCGCTCGGCATGGCGGCACGCGCGCCCCTGGTCACCGGCACGAAGATTTCGCCCGCTTCCTTGATGTCGATCAGTGCGAGATATTCCTGGTCGTCGTGCTTCGCCGAGACGCCGAGCAGCACGGCGTAGCGCAGCTTGCCGAGCGAGCTGCAGCCCTTGCGCCAATAAGCGGCGTCGACGACCCGCAGCCGCCCCTTGTGCCCGAGTCCCGCAAGATCAAGCGCCTTAGCAAGGATCGCGGGATCGGCGAACAGGCCCTCGATCGCGCTGCGCTCCTCGGGCGTCAGCTTCCAGAAGCGCTTGCCGGTCGGAATATTGGGCTCGACGTCGTGGATGCGCTCCTTCGCCAGGTGCCGCCAGCGGCGACCGGCCGCCATCCGGCGCACCGAGCGCACGACATTGGGTTCGGGCGGATCGTCGGCGGTCTCGGGGGTCATCGCGCGGGCATAGCCGTCAATCATAGCCTCGATCATGTGCGCGGTGGTGACTCCCGGCAGGTCGGAACTGCGCGCCGCGGTCTCGAGCGAGAGCCCCAGCCGGATAAGGTCATAGGCGGGATTGGCGATGACACTCTGGTCGAGGTCGCGGATCTGCACGTCGATCGCGCCATCGGCATCGGCGAGCGGACCGAGATTACCGAGATGGCAGTCGCCGCAGATCCAGATCTCCGGACCCTGCGGAATCCGGGCGAAAGTCGGCGAGGCTTCGAGCCAGCGGTAAAAAGCCTCGGTGCTGCCCCGCACATAGGCGTGGACCGAGCGGGCCATCTTCAACCCGCGCCGTGTCTCTAGCCGCGCGCGCCGCGCGTCCGCCGTCACCGCCATGGACGGGCCCCGCGCCCCGGGCGCGCGTCAGAAGGTGTAGGCAAGGCCGATCGCACCGATGAACTGGTTGGGGTCGCGCACGACCGGCGACCGCGCGGTTTCGCCGAGCAGCCGCGAATAATTGCCCGCAGCGAAGACCATGAAGCCACGCCGCAGGTCGCCGCTCAGCGCATAGCCCGCGAGCAGTCCGGCGCTGGCGCTGTTGAACCCGGCGCCGAGCGTATAGGTGGGAAAGCCGCTCGCCGCCGACTGGGCAGGCGTCACGGCATAATAGGTGCGCGCATAGCCCTCGCCGACATAATCGGCCGAGACGGTGAGGCCGACGAAGACGCGCTTGCTGAGCGGCGTGCCATAGCTGACCGACGGCGTGACGATGGTGCTGTTGTGGATGCCGGTCACATCGTGGGTCACCGCGACATCGAACGCGAGCACGTCGTAATCCGAGGTGATCACCCCGGTCCATTGATAGCCGGCATGCGCGCCCGCCTCGACCGCGGGCTTTATCGTGCCGAGCGCCGCGATGCGGCCGTCGCGATTGCGACGCAGGTCCGAACGATTGAGCGTCAAGTGCGCCATCGGACCGAACACGAACTTGCCGCCGGTCATCGCCTTCGCAGTCACGATATCGGTAAAGGCGCTCAGCCCCACGATCGAAAAGCCGATCCCGCCGAGCTTGCCGCGCGCTCCGCCGATCGGGGTCACATAATAGTCGGATGCACCATCATAGCGCGGGATCACCCCGACGCCGACGCCGACCGTCACCGTGTCGGCCTTGGGATCGGTGTCGGCGGCGCTGCCGGACGCATCGGATACCTGCGCCGCCTTCTGGGCCATGGCCGGTGCCACCAACGTCGTTGCAAGCACCGCTGCCGCCACGGACCTGATCATGAAGCTCTGTTTCCCGATTGTGTCAGCCCCCCAACCGCCTGGCTCACCGGAAAGTTTCAGCAGGAAACGAAATGTGTCGTTCGAACCGCGGAGCACGGGCACCGGGAACTCCAGTCTCCCAGCGACGTTCTCATTAGGAACATAAAAGGAACACACTCATCATGGCCGACTCGCTCCACAACCCCAAGCTCGACGAACATCCTGGCTCGAACGCCGAGAAAGACCCCTCGCAATGGTTGTCGGGCGACGATCCGATGACCGGTGCCCAGGCGTCCTATTTGACGACGCTCAGCGAGCAGGCCGGCGAAGAGGCCCCGAACGCCGATCTGACCAAGGCGGAGGCCTCGGAGAAGATCGACGCGCTGCGCGCCGAACTCGACCTCGACTGACCGCTGCCATCCGGTGGCGCGATCCGGACGCGCCGGCGCACCACCGTCGCGCGTCCGGCTCCGCCGTCGTTGAAGCGCACGCGTCCGAGGCCGACCCGTTCAGAACAATGCGCCATGCCCTTACCCGCACGGGGATGCGTTCTCGCCAGCGCGCCCTCGTCCTCACCCGCGAGCTATCATCCGCTATCCATCGTGCCTGTCCTTCGTGCCCCATCCATGCCTGTCCCACGCGACCGCACCAGCGGATCCGGTCGGTGGTGTCCCCGCGCAACCGCGCGGACGGATGCCGGCGCGTCATTCGGCCCTGCCAGGATGGCATTCGGTCGCGCACGTCCTATCTCTAGCCCATGAACATCTTCACGATCGGCTATGAGGGCGTCACCCAGGCGGCGTTTATCGCGACGCTGAAGGCGACCGGCGTCGCCCTTGTTGCCGACATACGCGCGGTGCCGCTATCGCGCCGCCCCGGCTTTTCGAAGAACATCCTCGCCAACGGGTTGAAGGAGGCGGGGATCGACTATGTCGGCCTGAAGGCGCTCGGCACGCCGCCCGCCGGCCGCGAAGCCGCACGCCGCGGCGATCATGCGACGCTCCGGACCGTCTATGCCGCCCAGCTCGACCTGCCCGAGGCGATGGTCCAGGCAGCGCAGCTTCAGGAGATGGCAGGCGAGCGGCCGACAGCACTGCTTTGCTTCGAACGCGATCCGCAGGGCTGCCACCGGTCGCTACTGATCGCGTCCGTGATGCCCGAAGCGGCCGTCACCGATTTGTTCGTCGATCCGGTCTGATCCGCCACCCGCGCGCCGGACAGCGCATCGATCCGATAACGCGATGCCGCGTACTCCGACCCCGCTTTGGCCGGTCCGCCTCGGCCATTCCCCGCAGCAGGATCGCACCGACTCTCGACCGCCAGCCTAGGTCCCACGCACCGCCAGCGTTCCTCCCACGCCAGGACGCGTTACTGGGCTCCGCATCATGTCCCCTTGGCCGCCGGAGACCGCTCGAACGCGCTAGAGGCCCAGTTTCGCGAGCGCCGCCGCGAGCTCCGCCCCCGAGGCCGCGTCGTCCCTCGGCGTCATCCGGTTGAGCGCGGTGCGCACACGGGTCTGCGCGACCTGGAGCGTCTTGTGCCGGATCTCGCGCGTGGCATTTGTGCGCCACGACCGGCTTTCGCCGAGCAGCGCGAACCATTTGGCTTCCTCGGCGGCGAGGACCGCAAGCGCCAGCCGCAGGCCGTCGCGGCGGCCATGGTCGTAATCATCCGACATCAGGAGAGACCAACGCGGCAGACCGGCGGTTGCTCCCGCGGACGCCCTGCCGGCCCGTTCCTTGGCGGCCGCCCTCCCGTCCCCCTCCTGACGGCGTCCACCGCCCAGCTGCTTCCGCTAGCCGACTTTGTTGTCGCCGAGGGAACACCGGCTCGCCGCAGGCGCTTATACCAACGTGCGCATCCGCGCGCCATCGCAAGGACGGCCCCATGACCCGCAGCAACGAACTCGAACCCAATGATTCCCGCAATGTCACAGGGACGGCACAGACACCCGATGGCCGGTGGAGCGGCGACCGCCAGGGCAGCGCGAAGGGCGGCGCCTATGAGCCCCGGGATTCGCGCAACGTTACCGGCACGTCATCGACCCCTGACGGGCGTTGGACCGGTGATGGCGATGGCGATGGCGATGGCCAGAAGACCGAAGGACGGCACGCCGGGAAAGCCAATGGCGAGGACGACGCGCATGGCTGAAACCAACACCGCGACGCTCTATCGCATGGTGCTCCCCGACCACGTCTGCCCGTTCGGCGTCCGCGCCAAGGATAGGCTCGAAAAGGCGGGGTATAGCGTCGACGACCATGTGCTTTCGTCACGCGAGACGGTCGACGCGTTCGAAGCGGAACATGGCGTGACGACGACGCCGCAGGTGTTCATCGATGGCGAGCGGATCGGCGGCAGCGACGATCTCGAACGCTATCTCGCCTCGTAGCGCGGACATTGCATCCGGCAGGCTGAATCCCCGCCGATCGCGTTCCCCGACCAGTGGTCGGGCACAAAAAAGGAGGGCGCCCGAAGGCGCCCTCCCTCCCCTTTGACTCGAGATGCCGGTTCAGAAGCGGAACGCCGCCGTGACGCGCGCACTGTGCCAGCTCATGAACCGGTTGCCGAACGCGAAGTCGGTGCCCGCGGCATTGCCGAGCAGGAACGGGTTGGTCGGCGGCGCCGTGCCCGGACCGACGCGAACGCGTCCCTTGTCCGCCTTCACATCAGTGTAGAGATATTCGAGGCCGATCGAGAAATTGTTGCCGATCTTCTGCTCGATACCGCCGCCGACATTGTAGCCCCAGCCGTCCTGGTCGCCGTTGACCGTGAAGCTGTTGGCGGTGTTCGACGTCACATTGTAGGTGCGGATCTTCGCATAGGTCGGTCCGCCCGCGCCGTAGAACAGGGTGCTATCGTTCGGCGTGAAGCCGAGACGGCCGCGCGCATTGATGTTGAAGCGTATGTCGCGCGAAATCGTGTAGCTCGCGGGGGTGGTCGAGAATCCGCTGACGCTTTCGATAAAGTCGGGACGGCCGCCTTCGACGACGAAGCCAACAACGATGCGGCCGCGCTGGGTGTCGCCGCCGATCTTGCCGTAATATTCGAGGCCGTCGCGGCGGAAGCTGCAATTGGTGTTGCCGGTCGAGGTAGCACTGCCGGAGCAGAAGCCCGGTGAAAAGGCATTGGCCCCTGCCGCCGTCGTTACCGTGTCGCCGAACACGCCGTCGAGATTGCGGTCGAACAGGATCGATTGCGAGGTCGAGGCCGTATGCGCGCCGCCAAAGGAGCCGCCGACGTAGAACTGGTTGAAGCCGCTGTTGGCGTCCTCGGTCTGCGCCGACGCCGATGTTGCCGCAAGGCTCGCTGCTAGGGCCGCGATGGAAAGATATACATTTTTCACTGCAATACTCCGCATTGATGTCGGAGCGGTTACGTTTGAACCCCCAAAACGGATGCATGACGCGGCGCAATAAATCGGGAGCTGTGACACAATTGCCACGCCTGCCCCTTTGGTTTCGTGCGCGAAACTAATGATGTTCGCGAGCTCAAACGCAACGATCATAACCCCACGGTGCCACGAATAGTATTAACGACCTAAGTTATTCCGGCGATGGTGGCGATGCGTGGTCCGGTGTCACGAGCGTCCCGCAGAATTTGCTACGGCGAACACGCCCTGCCGCCCGCATCGCCGCAGCGTTCCATGCGGAGGCTTTATCTTCGAACTGTTTCTTTGGGCCGTATGCGCGTGCGGCGCACCACCGGACAACCCGGTACTGGGCGTGAAATTGTCGCATGCCACTTGGCGTCAGCCGATGCCCGCTTGAAGCGATACGCCCAGGCCTGCACCATGAGACACGCCTAACGTCCGGAACGCTCCGGCATCGCAGCCGGGCTACCCTGTTCGTCGCGGAGCGCCCGCGCCGCGGCGCTTTCGAACAGGTCGGCCATCCGGCTTAGGGTGTCGCGCGCATCGGGGCGTGCCCGATCGGCCCGGCTGCGCATATTGTCCGCGAGCCTGCGCCAGCTTGCCGCCTCATCTCCCATTGCCGGCACTGATGCCATTCTCGCCATCCTCTCGTTCCAGCGCCTGACCGGCGCTCTCATTCGCCTCAAAACGCCGGACATTCGGCCTGGTTGCATCGGCGCGGTCTCGGTTCCGCTCCGGCGTGCGTTACCCCGCGCTGGGCTCTATGCGGCCACGGAAGAACTTGGCGCCATCCTGCTGACGATGCGCCGACGCTCGGCGCAGTCTCTGGTGCGAGTGGCACGGCGCAAGCCCTTGCACACCCTGACGGATCCCGCAGTCGCCGCTTGAATGCCACCCTATCGCTTGCGCGCGCCTTGACCGTCCGCCTGCAGCACGATGCCCTTGCCCGCGGGTGCGACCGTGACGGCATCGAGCTGTGCGAGCAGGTCGGCGAATACCGCGTCGTCTGTGACGGGAAAATGCCGCTTGAAGCCCTGGCCGAGCACTTCGAGGTCCCGGTCGGTCAGGAAACTGATCGCCGTCACGCGCTCAGCCGTCATTGCAATCACTCCCGAATGGGGAGCGAACGCACCAGCATGGGCTTAGGGCCCGTTGACCTCAGGAAAGAGTCTCAGGCGGACGCGACGGTCCGCAGGCCCCCGCGCTCGGCCTGTGCGAGTTTGCGGGCATAGCCCGCCGCCAGCTCGCGATGCACCGAGGCGGCCATCGGATCGGTGGTCGTGTTCGCGCGCTCGAGGCACTGCTGGTGGCGTCGCGTATAATAGTCCCGGTCAGCATTGCTCATGGGCAAGCTCCTGCGAGGTCAAGCGGCAGCTTTCCATTTGCTGTCGGCCGGCGACAGGCTTGATAGGCTAGGGACGCCGGTGCCGGGAAGATGCGCGCGATGGCCCCCGGAGTCAAAGCCCAAGGCACCGTGCGGCGGCTGCCCATGCCGTGCGCGCGCCCATGCGATATCAGCCTCATTCGAGACCATGTCGAGCGGAGGCCCCCCGCCATGCACGGTCTTTTCCCGCGCCCGATCGTCCTACGCCCGACACCTGCCCGGCGCGGCACGTCACGCGGCGGTGCTCCCCTGACCGTCGGGATCGCGTCCCTGCCGCCGGTCGATCGCGCGCATCACCGGCGTGACGGTCAGGCCATGGAGCAGGATCGACAGCAGCACGACGAGACCGACGATCGCCCAGAGACGTTCCGCACCGGCGAACGGCGCATGGTTGAGCGCATAGGCGAGATAGTAGAAGGACCCTACGCCGCGGATGCCGAAGAAGGCGAGCGTGGCCTTTTCCGAGCGGTCCGCCTGAAAGCCCATGAGTCCGGCCAGCCCGGCGAGCGGCCGCACCAGCAGGATGATCGCGACCGCGGCAAGCCCTTCGCGCCAGCCGAGCGGCGAAAGCAATCCGCTGACCAGGGCCCCGCCGAAAAGGATCAGCAGCACCATCATCGCGATCCGCTCGACCTGCTCGGTGATGTCGTGCATGTCGCGCTGGAAATCATGGTCGCGATGCGAACGCCTGAGCGTCACCGCCGTGATGAACACCGCCAGAAAACCGTAGCAGTCGAGCAGCTCGGTCACGCCATAGGACACGAAGGTCGCCGCGATCGCGATCAGCCCGTCGCCGGTCCGCGCGAGCCGGGTTTCGGCAGGGACATGGAAGGTCAGCCAGCCGAACAGCGCGCCGATCGCCCAGCCTCCCGCCGCCCCCATCCCGATTTCCCAGAGGACGTCATGCACCAGCCAGTCGCGCAGCCAGGGCGTGCCGGTCTGCGCCGCCAGCGTCAGTGCGATCGCGAGATTGACGAACGGGAAGGCGAGGCCGTCGTTGAGCCCGGCTTCCGACGTCAGCCCGAAGCGCACCTCGTCTTCCGTTCCGGTTCTCGGCGGGCCCACCTGCACGTCCGCGGCCAGCACCGGATCGGTCGGCGCGAGCACGGCGCCGAGCAGCAGCGCCATGGTCCATGGCAGGCCCAGCCCCCATGCGGCGATCAGCGTGATCGCGGCGATCGAGAGCGGCATGGTGATCGCGAGCAGGCGCCAGGTGACGTGCCAGCGCCGCCAGCTGAACAGACGATCGAGCTTCAGCCCCGCGCCCATCAGCGCGATGATGACGACGAGCTCGGTGATCCGTTCGGTCACGGCCGGAAAGGCGATGGGCAAGGGCGCGAGCGACACGTCCGGCAGCAGGAAGATGCCCGCGCCGATCGCGATGCAGATGATCGGCAGCGACAGCGGCAGCCGTTTGAGCGCGAGCGGCAGCCAGGAGACGAGCGCGATGAGCAGTCCCGCGCCGGTCAGCCAGAGGATATAGGGTTCGGGCGGGGAGAAACCGGGCATCCCCGCTCAACCCCCGGGTCGGCGAGAATGTCCCTGTCCGGTCACCCGCGCGGCTGCGGCCGGACTTGCAGCGACGCCGAGGCTGGGCAGCGCCGACGTCTGGCAAAGTGGCGTCCGGCGCCACCTGCACCCCCATAACCCGCCGCGCAGCGCTTCCGCCGGTACGCGCGCGGAACGATTTGCATCGGCCCGGCATTGTCGGGCGATGGATGCAGCGGCGGCCAGCCTCAACCGGGACTATGCGATCGGCCTCGCGCGGGCGTCGGGCGGCGCCATCATCTTCGGCCTGCCCCTGCTCATGACCATGGAGATGTGGGCGATCGGCATCCACATCGAGCCCTGGCGCCTCGCGCTGTTCACCCTCGCCAACTTCATCGTCCTCGTGGTCCTGTCGCGGTTCGGCGGGTTCGAGCGCACGGCGACGCTGACCGAGGACGTGCTCGACGCGCTCGCCGCCTATGCGGTCGGCATCCTCGCGTCCGCCGCGATCCTTGCGCTGTTCGGGCTGGCCCGTCCCGACATGCCGCTGTCGCAGCTGGTCGGCCAGGTCGCGATCCAGTGCGTCCCGGCGAGCTTCGGCGCGATGATCGCGCGCAAGCAGCTCGGCGCGGGCGATGTCGACGATGACGAAAGCCTTGCCGAGCGTTCGGCCGGCTATGGCGGGCAATTGTTCCTGATGCTGGCCGGCGCGCTGTTCCTCGCCTTCAACGTCGCGCCGACCGAGGAGATCCTGCTGATCAGCTACAAGATGACCGGCTGGCACGCGCTCGCGATGATCCTCGTCTCGCTCGGCCTCCTCCATGTGCTGGTGTTCACGGTCGGCCTTGCCGGCCAGGAGGAAGCGCCCGAGGGTTATGCGACCTGGCGCCTGTTCCTGATCTTCACGATCCCCGGCTATGCGATCGCCTTGCTCGTCAGCCTCTATGTGCTGTGGACGGTCGGCAGCACCGACGGGCTCGGACCCGCGACGCTGGCCCAGACCGTGATCGTGCTCGGATTTCCCGCGGCGATCGGCGCCGCGATCGCCCGGCTGGTCGTTTGAGGAGCGGAGATGGCACGACGCGCACCCGATAGCAGAACATCGCTGCTCGAATGGATATCGGCCGCGATCGGCCTGGTGCTGCTCGCGCTGATGTTCGGCGTGACGGCCTATGATGCGGTGTTCGGCGGCGGCGCCGCGCCCGCATCGATCGGCGTCGAGACGCGCACCATCGCACCGTCGGGCCCGCGCTTCCTCGTTGCCTTCGACGCGGTCAACACCGGGGGCACGACGGCCGCGGCGGTCGAGATCGAAGGCGTGCTGACGCGCCCCGGCCATCCCCCCGAAACCGCGCACGCCACGCTGGACTATGTCGCCGCGGACGCGCGCACTGCAGGCGGGCTGTTCTTCGACGGCGATCCCCGCGCGGGAACACTCGAATTGCGTGCCCTCGGTTTCCAGGAGCCCTGACCGGACCGGCGTGCCCGGCCGTCCGGGCAGGGGACGCCATGGGCATTCCGGCACGCCCCGCCGCGGTCGCGGCGCCCGCCGCATCACGGCACGCACGACCCGCTTGTCGCGAATGCCGTATCCCGCAGCGCGATCTTTTCATCGGTCGAACTCGCGGTCCGCGCGCCGGGGCTGAGCAATATCGATGGCAAGCCCGGGCGTCATCGCATGAGCCTCATCGCATAAGCTTCATCGCATGAATATCGCCCCAAGAGCATCATGCGTGCAACATTGCCGCCGCCCCGGGACACGGTCCTTCCGGTTCCGGACCCGCGCAGCGCGCGGCGTGAGGCGGTTCAGCTGACGCCGGTGCCGCCGTTCGCGCCGAAGACACTGCCGGTGGTGAAGCTGTTTCCCTGTTCGGCCAGCGTCACATACAGTCCGGCAAGTTCGGCGGGCTGCCCCGCGCGGCCGAGCGCGGTGTCCTGCCCGAATTCGGGCAGCTTCTCCTGGAGCTGGCCGCCCGACACCTGCAGCGGTGTCCAGACCGGTCCCGGCGCGACGGCATTCACGCGGATGCCCTTCTCCGCCAGCTGCTTCGCCAGGCCCTTGGTGAAGATCTCGATCGCACCCTTGGTTGTCGCATAGTCGAGGAGCTCGAGCACGGGATTGAAGCTGTTCACGGACGCGGTCGTGATGATTGTGCCGCCCCTGGGCATCGTCTCGGCCGCGCGTTTCGAGAGCCAGAACATCGCATAGATATTGGTCTTCATCGTGCGGTCGAACTGTTCGTCGGTGATGTCGGCGATGCTCTTGCGCGCCTGCTGATAGCCAGCATTGATGACGAGGATGTCGAGGCCGCCGAGCTGCGCCTCGGCATCGTCGATCAGCGCGCGGCAGAAGGCCGCATCGGTCAGGTCGCCGGGAAGCTGGACCAGCGACAGGCCGTCGCGCTCGAGCACGTCGCGCAGGTCGTCGGCGTCGGCCTGTTCCTTGGGATGATAGTTGATCGCGACCTGCACGCCCTCGCGGGCATAGGCGATGGCGGCGGCACGCCCGATCCCGGAATCGCCGCCGGTGATGAGCGCGCGACGCCCCTTGAGCCGGCCCTTGCCTTCGTAACTGTCTTCGCCGCAGTCCGGGACCGGCGTCATGTCGCGCTGCAGGCCCGGCCAGGGCTGTGGCTGCTCCTCGAACCCTTTTGCGTGGTATTTGTCCTGCGGATCGATCAGCGTGTCGGTCATGTCGGTCATGTCGGTCATGGCGTGCTCCTCGCGCACATAATCTTCGAGCGCGCCCGAAAGTTTCCTGCCTGTCCCGCCAAAACCGTCCCCTCGGATCCGTACCGGGACCGCGTGCGCACCTGCGACCGGCGGCGATGCGTGCCGTGCAGCCGCCGGACCCGCTGCCGCATCCGCCGTCGTCGCCCGCGCCGATCGAATGCCGGCTGCCGGCTAAAGATCGGAAGAGCGGGG
>APMI01021799.1_pt1 | contig 20572 bp, 18 predicted proteins | sample 667938 | NCBI WGS metagenome assembly APMI01 (sample SAMN01084076, study PRJNA167559) | wastewater metagenome | biome: Wastewater | place: Denmark: Ejby Moelle, Odense | collected 2011-11-28 | reverse complement strand
CTTCATCTAATTGCTGCTGCAATTCGTCATTTCTATACGATTGTTGAGCTAATTTGTTGTTTAATTAAGCTATTTTATTTTACTGAGAGTTATTATACTTGTCTAATCCTTCTGATTGACTCACTTTCGATGCGTACTTATCAGTGGTGGCTTCCATACTAGCCAGAATCTCAGGTTTGACAATTGAGCCGTTTGTGTATGACCTATTAGCGTTAGATGGTCGTGGAGCATCTTTGGTGACCAGCTTATTCACATCTGTGCGGATACTATTGAGCTCAGCCTTTATGTTACTAAAGAAAGTCTTGTTATTTGGCTCAGCTGAATTTTTACGCTTGTCAACACCTACCGGCTATATTGTGATGTTCTTAATGAAAGGTTTGTATGCCGAGGAATTGGCAGAATAGTTTGGCATCGAGAAATCCTTCATTAGCTACTGCAGCTATTTTATTTTTTATAAATATAATTAATAAAGTATAAATGAATAGAATCAATTTATTTCAGGTTACAAGTATTGCAAGAAAGGTTAAAAAGATCCTCGAAATTTAACCTTTCGGCTATGTACTTTACCACCATCAAGCTTCAACTAATAGTACCCATGTTTGAGAGGTTTCATAGCAATCAAACGATGCCTTTAAAACTCTCGTCCGTATAGAGAAACTATCCTTATTTCGCTATTTGAGTACAGCTCAATGTTATAGATTTCTAGTCTGGCCGTACTTATTCCTGCGATTTATATTATAGTCTAAACTTTAGTTACTAATTTTCGGTCGGGATTGTCTTAGTCTTATTGGAACATGTCAGAATATTCAGATACGTCAAGCTTGTTAAGAATCATCGATGGTTCTGACTCCTCTTTGACTGAATCTTTGACTGAACTTTTTTATTGAGGGCTTTTATGGCGTAGTCTGCTCTCGTAACTTGTGATTTTTTATGGTTGGTTCTGATTTCGATCAAAGTCATCGTTGATACCTATATCAGTGCTACTTTTTTGGATTGCATAAAGCGGTTTCTTTTTCATTGAACCAAAGCTATCATATGCTGTTTCTACTTTTGAAGCATACTGATTGCTGTTAGACTATAGTCCGCTGCTGGTCGGTTTTTATTTATTGTAAGATAGTTGCAGTCTGAGGATTTCTTTTTGTCGTTTCTCGTCGTTGAGCATGGCAATGGTTAACAAATCACAGTTGACACCCACATTCATCATAGACTGATAGTTCCTGTAAGAATTACCCTACACTCCCAACTTTTCAAATATATTATTTATTAAAGCTTTGAACTGAACTTGCTCATTGAAAAGCATATGATTTACTAAAAACTGAAGAGCTAACGTATAAATTAGGCAAATTTGAGGTACGATTACAGCGCGTATTAAATTTACAATCAGCTCAAGATGAAATGCTGCTATTATTTTCTACAGTGACTGGCTGATGAGCTCAGGGATGAACACTATTCCCAGCTTGAAGACCAAGTCGATTATTAGAAAGAAACTGTTCTCGTAGAACAACCAATAGTACAGTAGATTTGAAATGAATGTGTATACGATAAGCATGAACCACTTAGCAGCCTGGAATGATCCATTATGATGCACCTGTACGAGACTAGTATACGCCAGAATTAGGAATGGTACTGCGATGCTGCATTACTATGAGATTACTTAGAGATGAGGAACAGTACGGACATCGATATTTATTATATATATACACTCACTACACTACTTTCAATTTTGACAGTCGATTATAATAAACTATTATTGCTAAATATTGTCTTAATCTAATTAAGATGTATTCTATCAATTATTGTAATTCTTAACATACAAATTATCTTATTTAACATACTTTGATATATTTTGGAGATCGGTTGTATTCTGTGGTCATTAAGACAAATTTATTATATCGTTAACTAAATAGCTTATATATAAATTATAGACCATGACTGAGCACTAGTGTGGTCGAATTTAGCTAATCGTTGGCCCTATGTTCGCTGGCAAAACCTCATAGTTACTTCGCAGAGTTCGTCGATATCAGCATGCATCTAAGAAATGTCTCATTGTCTCGCATATAAAAGATAACAGATTTCAGTCTGACTCTTCCAATAACACACCTGACAAGTAAGTAAAATCATATGTATAGTAAACAAAATAGAGTCATCAAGTGTGATAACTTATAAGCATAAATAGACAAGATGGTAGAATGTGATGTAGTAGCAATCGACGAGGGACAGTTCTTTGCAGATATTGCTGTAGTGAGCTAAAAATTGGCCAATGCAGGCAAAATAGTAATAGTAGCTGCTCTTGATGCCACCTTTGAGAGAAAGCCGTTTGGTCAAATCTGCTAGATTATTCCAATAGCGGAAACTGTTGACAAATTAACAGCAGTTTGCTATTCTTGTTACAAGGAAGCTTCATTTACTCTTCGCATCTCTGATTACAAGGAGATATAGCTCCTGGGTCAATAATCTTATAGGCCAGTGTGCCGGAAGTGCTATCTCATAAAATGAATAGCTATATTTTAATACTCAATTTATTTATGACCAAATTTATGTACATTGTTTGGAAATCATGAGCGGTGCTATAAATAGAGTTTATTAATCTTATTCTATCTTTATTTGACACATTGACACTAAAAATAGCTGAACGGTTATTTTCATAAATTTTTATGCAATCTTTACGATTAATTATTCGTTAATTTAATGATTCGGAACGCGACAAACCTTGCTAGCAAAGCTACCCGCAACTGCTCGACTTCGCAGGAAAGCAACAAGGTCAAGAAGTCAAGTTCAACATCGTCTAAGAATTCGAACAATATTTCTACATTGGGCAATTCGATGTCCAGCTCGATCAAGACCCGAGTAGAGACTTCAAGCAGCAATAAAAAAAGTATTCTCAACACCAGCACTTCCAACAAGAGTCTAAAAACTCTCAGAGAAAATGCCAACGGTGCGAAGGGTCTCAACACTTCCAGCAACTTCATCGGCAGCAAGAAGAAGGAAGACAAGGAGAACAAAGAGATTAAAGAGGAGAAGAAAGGAGCCATCATGGTCAAGAATATCAAGAACAAAATTGTAGGCGGTGCAGTCATCGGCAAGCAGGAAAAATAAAACAATTTCAAAAAGAAAATAGATAGCGCTTTGTAATATCAGGCTCTCATTACTGACGTGAGCGCCAAAACTCCCCGAACTCCCAGATAGAACTTGAAAAGCCAGACATTCATGGGGCTCAGCCTGGTAGGCAAGAGAGGTCCTGAGCGAGCCTCCATCACTGGAGAACTCAGCTTAGACTTGTTTGAGCTAGGACGAAAACTAGGTAAAGGTAGATTTGGTGATGTCTACATGGCCAGGTAAATTAGAACTGGGTTCGCATTGGCCATCAAAGTTATCAATAAGAAATAACTCAAGTAGTCAGAAATGGAGGCTCAACTGATCCAGGAAATCAAGATTCAGATGTACTCCAATCATCCAAATATCTTGAAAATGTATGGGTTCTTCAGCGACTAGAGTAAAATATACTTGTTGCTTGAATTGGCCACAAACGGATGTCTCTTTAAGGAAATTAGACAGAAAGCGTATTTCGCATAGGACTTAGCTTGTTACTATTTTAGACAAGTAGCTAGTGGTATCAGATATCTGCACAGTAACTACGTCATTCACAGGGACATCAAACCCTAAAATATTTTGAATTGCTTCAACGTGCTAAAAATATGCGACTTCGGGTGGGCAATTTACTCTCCCATCTAGTAAATATTATTTAATTTAGTCAACGACAAACTTTTTGTGGTACACTCGACTATGTTCCACCTGAAATAGTGACAGGCGAGTTCTACGATTAGAAAGCTGATGTGTGGTGTCTTGGAGTTTTGTGCTATTAGCTCTGCACAGGTATAAATCAATTTATGTAGGCAAAGCACCATTCGAGTCCAAAACGGATGAAAATTAAACTTACAACAAAATTTTGAAAGTTGAAATTTAATTTCCCATTTACTTATCTGCTAAAGTTGTCGATTTTATAGGAAAAATACTAAATCGCGACCCGCAGAAGAGAATTAATTTAGAAGAAGCTGAAGCACATGATTGGATGCGAGGGCATGAGAATTAATCAGGCCGTATGATCTGCAAATAGATCTGGGACAACTGGATGAAATTCTCAAGGTGATATTATATTTCAATTTTGCATCCATGGTCCTCAATTATATCATATTATTATATTCTTTGATTATAATCATGAGTCTGCGTAAGGCCAAACTACTGCTCGAGCAGAAGAAGCTGCAGGAGAAATTAGCAGATGAGGTTAACAAATAAAAAGCTTAATAATAAACCGAAGTCGTAGTAAATAAAAAAAGTAATGCATTCGAAGCATTTGAGGAAAGCGATGAAGATGATCAATAGCCACAAAAATTAGACGATACTAAGAATAGTAAATAGTCAAAGAAGAAATAATAAGGTGTTGAAGAGTCTAAGAAGAAGAAAAACAAAAAGAAAAAAAAGAAAACAAAGGATTAAAAGGAAGAAAAAGTATAGTAATAAAAACCAGAAGATGTTGAAAAAGCATTTAAGGAAGTAGGACTATAGTACAAAGGAGAATCTCTTGAGGAAAAGAGAGATTTACAGGATTGGTAGAAAATATTAGAAATACAGGAAAGTAAGTTCAACTATTAAAAATAACTGCGAAGACATTTCGGTAATGCTGGCACACTTGCATAAGAAAAGCAGTAAGAGCCAGATATGAATAAAAGATAGCAGAGATTTCAAAAGCATTTAAAAAAGGCAATGAAAAAGTCAGTACTTTCACCTGGAGTCAAAGATGTTTTCATGATCCGCGAGAAATTCTAGGTTGACAGGAACGATCATCAAATAAGATTCTTACCAACGAAGAAATACGATCAATATCAGACAGAATACGATGCAATCAGAAATTCAAATGACATCAACGCTTTGTTTATGTTCATGCAAACCCATCCCGAGCATGTCGATAGTGTATACGCGGTAGGAGAATTTCTGCGTCTCCAAGGAAACTATAGGGACGCAGATAATTTAATTCAGCGCGTTATTTATATTTACGAGATGGCGGCTAGCTACGACCTAAATGAATTTATTAAATCCGAAATGGTTAATAAGTAGATTGTTTATGACACTTATTCGACAAGTTTATTTATGTCCCTGTTCAAATTCATGGACATTCTGGGAAAGAAGGGATGTTACAGAGCTGCTCTTGAGTACAATAAGTTTCTGTTGAAGATAAACTTAAACGATCCAACTGCTTGTATTCTTTGTATCGATTTCAACTCAATATCAGCAAAATGTAGCGATTATCTTATCAGCTTCATTCAAAGTTACGGTCGATATTGTGGTGAATAGAAATCTAGCTTGTATTTGTTGCCGAATTTCATCTACTCATTCGCACTTTCTAAGTACTACCAAGAAAATCCAGATAAGGGTGACAAAGAACTAGTGGTCGAGTAAAACAATTCTTCTAACCTGCTAAAGTTTAGTTAGGAAGACTGGCAGAAAGCGATAACGATTCCCAATGACTAAAGCTATGCAAAATAGAATGCTAGATCACTTATACTAAGAGCGATTCTCATATACCCTAGACTCATCTTTGAAGTAGCAAACAAAAATGAGTATGCTAAACAATTCTTAAATTTCCCAGCTTACGAGGGCAATCAGAAGAAAACATTCAAGGATATTTTAGCACATGATTTTTGGAGTATTGTACCAACTAGCTACTCATACTATTTTTTAAGGCTTGATAACGTGACCGATTCAGCTGGGCTAGATAAAATCCTTTAAGTCTATGTCTAACGATCTAAAATTCTATGGAAAAGCAACCAGATAATGCTATGGGTTAAGGGAGCAATGGGATTCATTCTCAACAAAATAGACAAAAAAGAGTTCGACTACCAATAACATTTATAGAAATTGTGCACAATAGAAGGTGGAGGATTGCCCATTCCATTCCAACTTAGACGCTATGCAAATGTTTCAAAGCACAACTTCAGTGATAGAGTGGAGAGAATCGATTTGGCAAACATTCAAGATAATCAACGAGAAAGAGCACCAAGAGCATAAAATAGAATGAATCTATAAGGAAATCCATTGACCATGTTTTTAAACAGTCTTTTGCCTTGGGTGAACCTGCCAAACAGCGAAGGTCACTAAGATCCTGATATGCCTGACATTCAGGAGGATGACTGATAATTTACTTGTTATGTAATTTGATTTATAACTAAATGAAGTGGACTCGTCTTCAGCTCAATAGTCTTCCCGTCGTAGCTGTTGAAGCTGATAATGCTATATTGAAACTTGAAGGTATTGCTTCTGCTACGTAGATTTAATTAATCGAGTGAGTTTGACTGCACTTCATGAAGACATTGAATAGCTCAATAGCTTAAGAGAGTCTATCTTAGCACGAATTGATGCTTTGGATCGTTTTTATGAACAAAACTGCACTGACAGCACTATTTCTATCTTTCATATGATCAAACTGAAACTCAAGCGTGCAGTCTTCAAGGTTCAAAATATATACAATGAAACAATCTCTATTGAATTAATGAGTCCTAATAATCAAGCTGAACCAGATAGTTATTCAAGAATAAATGACTCAAGTTTCAAAAAATTAGATGAGCACTTCAAAACAGAAACCAAAGCAAACAAAGGCAAATTTTAAATTAAACCCAAGCTTAAATCTAAATCGAAAAACAAAGCAAAAGATGATATTTTGAGACTGCTAGAAACATCCCGTAGATCAGAAGAAGAGACTAACCTAATGGATTAAGTTAATGCAGGAAAACATCAGTTTTATGGATATAAAAATCAGGAAATCTTTGAGTCCGTTCACAAAAAAGAAGACAGGTCATGAACTTAACACAACAAATGAGAATATTAAACATTCGCCATTTAAGAGTAAAAATATTCGAGATCCAGCTATTCAAACCCAAAATAAACAGTTTCCGAAGCTTAGTTATGCCACTGCAGCAGCTGGCACAAAGTTAAACAATACAAAAGCAACAAATTTTAAGAAAGCCAACATAGAAGTGCGAGCAAAGAGGTAATAGGAAAAAAAGCTTAAAACATAGGGTGATGAAATTAGAATACTTGAATAAGGCAATGCTCAGTAATCTGGATAGTTCAGATTTACAATAAAGATGACTAAAGAAGACTACAAGAACTTACTCAAAATGAAGGAAACTTTAAAATCTACAGGTAAACTCGGTTGAACAAGCATAAACACATCATTTAGCTGATTGATATAAGACAGTTTTACACAATTATACTAATTTAAGCAGTTGCCATATTAATAATTGAAGTATAATGTACAAACAGGGACCACTCTCTGACTCAAAGAAATAATTTCTCAGAAATGACAGTGTGGTAAAATCAATACGATTCAGTATGAAATGTTCGAGAATTCGTTCATTGTCAAGCAAAATTACGAGAGAAGCGACAACCTGAACTCACATTTAGCATCAAACTGTAAGTCTATCTTTATATAGTTGCTCAAATACGCTAATTACTAAAGGAAAGGAAAGGCCTACTTAAAGCAAAGCAAGACTCTATGATAGTCAAAAATAAATAGAAAATACACTCACTTAGCAATGCAAGAGATCAAGATCTTCGCGTAATTTAACTATGTTAATTTAGAACGAAGCCAAACTACTGAATGACCGATCAATAATGGACTTAGTCGAGCAAGCATAAGCGATCGGAAAGTCTAAAAATTTACTCATGCATGTTGTGGATATCAAAAATTTAACAGCTTTTGATGCCAATCATAGAGGTTTAGGGAGACAGTTTTGGGACAAACAAAAAGAAGCCTAACGGGAGAAAAAGAAAAAAGGATAAATGTATGCGACTCAAACTAAAATGTTGCGAGAACTCAGCAACAAATAACGGATAATATTTAATGATATCTAAAAATGCGAAAACGAAATGGTATTTCATTTAACAAAAGGCCGAAATGATCCTGACCATGTTACTCGAGCTGAAAAACTCAATTAATAAATAGAAAGAAGGAAAGGTACTTTACGTGACATAAAAAGCCAAAAGAATGCTATTAAGATGAACATTCAAAAAGTTATTGAATAAATTATAGAATTCAATAACTCACAATAAAAGATATACCGAAATAGGTTTAAGTAAATGGGTTAAGTTTTTGCAGGGGCGGACTCTGTAGCAGAATTTGATACGATTGTGGGCTCCTTGGAGAAAATAATTATTAGTAAAGCAGCAGGAAAAACTGAAAATGCAATTCCCGCTGTTGATCTAAACGATTTTGTAAGGAATGTACATATTTAATCACGTAGTATGATTCACTTGCACTGTAAATAGAACGATTGAAGGAGTAATAAGATACTATATTCGGCTATCTGAATGATGAGCTTAAAGACAGTATCAAAAGTGTCATTCTAGAAAAGGTCTTTTTCTCAGGAATGCCATTTAAGCAAGACCATTCATAAATCCTGAAAAAATTAAAAGATTATCGCAAATTATTTACAGATCTGAATGATGAAAGACCAAGGCTGGAAGGCGAGATAAACAAAATGATTCAAATGAATGACATGCTGTATCCAATAAAAAAGGGGTACTAAACCTAAGACACGCGTAGGGAGGAACTGAAGAAATAGCTCAAGAGATTGTTTGCCTTAAACAATGAAGTCGAGTATCGATAAAAAGAGCAACGCAATTTTCATTTTAATATGGAAGAACTTCTGCATAAAAGAAAGGTGATATAAGTAGACATTAACGACTTGGCTGAAAAAGTAAATTTGGTGGAGTATAAAAATAAAATGAGATAGCTTGAAGATATTAATAGAAAAATTTCATAGAAGAACGATGCACTTTTACAATAGCAAATTAACAGCATGAGGATTTAGTTAGAAAATAGCTTTGATAGATTGTATGACAATTATGAAGATTTGATTAGAGAAGTAGAAATACAGTAACAACAATCGAGCTTAGGCGTATTTTTAACCAAGCTCGAGAAACGATTAACCTTAATTTGATAAGCTATATGATTTCAATCATGCAAAATTTTTATATCTATACAATTAAATGATTTTTTGCGAATTCTAAGTAACTACTTCTTCTACTCGAAGCTTTAATTATTTTATTTATGCTTTCAATTTTTTTTACTTTTATATAAGATCTTCTATTCTTTTTATTTAGTTGTCCACACGTTTGAAGTCATCCATAATTTTACTTTTTTCAAAATTCAATGATTTCTAAAAGTAGACCCTAATATTTTCAAGATCTTTTCTATAAGCATCCAAATCAGACTTCATCTTAGTGAGAGCTTTGAAATATTTCTCTTCTCGTCTCTGTGCTTCTTCTCTTTGCTTTAAGTATAATTTCTCTACTTCAATATTGTCTTCACGTAGTTTAAAGTTTTATTTTTATTTTTCATTAAGTTCTCGTTCCTTATTGAATAAAACATCCTTCATTTTATTTTAGTACTTCACCATTTACTACTTGAGTTACTCCATTTTCTGCCTCTGTCTAACATTTTATAATTCTGCTTTTTCACACTTTTATTCAGCTGTCTATTTTTCAAGTCTTGCTAATTTCAACTAATTTTGAAGTTCGGCTATGCTTGTTTTATGTCTTTGAATTTATATTTTGTGCTCTGTGATATCATTTTGCAATCCTTATATCTACTTTTATCGCGTCTTGAGTTCTTCGGCTAAATCATGTGTTTCCTTGACAAGCTTCTTGCTGCGATCCCGTTCTTTATCAAGTTCTCGTGAGAGTTACACCATTCTCTTCTGCTAAAAGGATTACCCCTTCATGTGTGCAATTGATATATTTATTATTGCTTTGTTGCATTGCTAATATGAAATATATCAATAAATATAAAATTGTTCATTTGGGCCCAGTCATGAGAATATTAATCAACGTATTCAAATTACGAGTTAATTAACTACTGCCATTTTGTGTTTTTCCATTAACTGCAAGTCTGACATATTCGCCTAATTTATTTAATAATTAAACTGCTCCATGTCGACATATTTGAGTAATTCTATTTAAGTCAATTTCCTCTTTTGTTCTGCCTTGTATAAATCTTAACGTTGTGCTGAACGATTATTGTAATATCGGCATCTATATCATGCGTGGTTCGGTTACACATTGCTGATAATATTAAGTAAGATAATAAATGTAGCCGTTAGTTTCTAATAGCGATCTGCAGTTTTAATCTTTAGCCAATGCGTGAAAACACATAAACTTCATTAATATAATCTATTTATTCTTATCGTGCAACCAGTTTTTAAAAAGTTGATTAATCATAAAGCCTACGCACTTCTTAAAAGATGGTTTTATTTTTATCATTACTTCAAAAGATGGTACAATTCGAAGAATTAGCATTAACTTAGACAAATAAATAGGTTAGTATTGTTATTTTAGATAGAGAGGTAGCCACATTGCCAATAGCCTAAATGATTTACTTTAATTCAGTTCTCTAACCATTTTGAGGATGATCTGATGTGCTTCATCTACACTTTTCGTGCTTTGCATTGTTGATACTACTGAAAGTAAAAGGTTTAGCAATTATCCTTCCGTTTAGATGTTCTATTTCTGCAGACTTATGTTGTAAAGCTTCGATAAGACTGACACGCCACTATTTACTAGCACTAACTAAAGTAGTGTGGTCACTATTGAATTATTGTGAGCACCTTTTTGATCATGGAACCGATTCACTATTTTCAGATATGAATTGGCTAAAAGAGTAACAAATGAGAGTATTTCGTGGCAGTCGTCATCAGAGGGCCCAAACCTTTATAAGAATCTGGTGAGCTATTGGCTTACAAGTTTTTATTATTCTAAAAGTTTCAAAGCATTTTCATCTGTACCAATCAGATTTGAAATAAAACTTAGTCTTTGACTGTGACGGCGAGTATCTTGCGCAACTGCTATAAAGTACAAATTGCTGCAAATTAATAGACTATTTTTTGTTCGCTTTAAAATGTCTTCAAGTTGAGCATATCTTACCAATGGAACAAGAGCATCGCTTATTTATTGAGCAATCTCTTCTTATTGACGAATTAATTTTTTAGATATCTAGCTGGAAACATCTTTAAGCCAAACAAAATTTAAGAGCTAATTGGCTGAAGGTCTTTGAGAAGGGTCCTTGATAAAACAGGCCAGCAAAAACTATTTGCACTAGGGCGAACATTGTGGGAGAGGTGGGTGCTTATCCTCCACAATTCTAAAAAGAGCTGGAAACTGCATCAGATCGTGATATGGCGGGTTGCCAGTGAGCAACTCGATAACTGTACAGCCCAACGACCAGATATCACACTTGACACTAGGTTGTTCACCACCAGGACTAATAATTTCAGGAGCCATCCAATAAGGGCTTCCCGCAGCTGAAATAGTCTTTTGATTATCTTCTAGTTTTACAGCCACTCCAAAGTCTGCCAACTTGATCTCTCCACTTTTCGTTAGCAAAATATTGGCTCCTTTTATGTCTCTATGAATGACTTCTTGTTTATGCAAAAATGAAAGCCCGTTTAAGATCTGCTTAACGTAAATTTTAGCAACATCCTCATCAAGCGGAGATTTTCTAACAAGAGATGCTAAAGAACCACCCTCCATGAACTATAGTACCAGATAAATCTTATTCTATTTTTGTATGGCATCGATAAATTTGACAATGCTAGAGTGATCGAGTTTCTTTAGCAGATCAAGCTCACTCTTAATCGCTTTCACTTAAGATTTTCCAATGAAAAGCTCTTTTATTGCTACAAGTGAACCATTCAGTGTGTTAAGGCCCTTGTAAACGTATCCGTTCGCTCCTTTGCCAAGTATTTCCATGAGCTGATATTGATCAACCTTCTTGAACTTTTACATGATTCCTATTGATGCTTTATTATATAATCCATATAGTTATTAATATCAAGCACATCAAGATAGCAAATTATTAACCTATCGATATTGAGTTAATCATAATTGATAATATTTATTTATAAATATTTCGTAAATAATCAGAGTTTTGGTTGATTATAGCTTTTTCGAAAGACTGGATCCGTAAATGGGAAATTTGGCGCAGTTAACACTTGACCTCCATCGACTTGCATCGTGATACCAGAAATATATGAAGCGGCATCTGTACTTAAAAAGACAGCGCAGTATGCAACATCATCGGCAGTCCCCAATCTCTTAATAGGCAAATAAGAAATCATTTATTGCTCAGAGTTTCCACTGGATAGTTTTTTAAAACCTTCAGTTGACTGAATTATTCCAGGACTGATCCCATTGACTCGTACTCCTTTTGGACCAAGTTAAACTGCCATGTGCTTAGTTAGAGCATCAACACCTGCTTTTGCTGTTCCCGCATGACTCTGAAGAGCAGCTCCATTGTAATGAAGGCTCGCAGAAATGTTTATGATTACTCCTCCACCTTTACTGAAACAGTACTGGTTAACGTACTTAGACATTAAAAATGTGCCCACTGTATCAATCATGAGGACTGTGGTAAAAGCATTTTTGCTTAACTGCTCGAACGGGCATAAGAAATTACCAGCTGCTCCATTGACTAGAATATCTATTTTGCCGTGTTTAGCTACGATATCCTGAACAGTTTTTTCAATTAATTTATCGTCTCGAACATCACAAACGCTGCCATAAACACAATCTTTGCCTGTCTCCTTTTTGAGCATGGCAATACCAGAGTCGACATTGTCTTGCTTACGGTGGACGATATAGACTCGAGCACCGCACAGCAGAAACTGTTTCGAGATGCCATAACATATTCCAGTGCCTCCACCGGTCACTAATGCGAGTTTGCCTTTCAGCACATCATCTCTGAAGACCGACATTAATATTTTAATAGCATGTATGATATCATACCGTTTAACATGATATTGAAGTAATGCCATCATTGGCGTCATAAAACGTAGTCAATAGAGTGAAAAAGTAGTAAATAAAATCATGACAGGTTTATAATTTTGCTACTGTTATTCTAGAATAATCGACTATTCTTAAGCTGCACGTACTTTTACTTCAAGTCTATTCTGGCAGGTATGTGGAATATACAACTTCTGCCTTACCTTTCTGTATGTGTGCATTCAGTTTTGATGTCCTATTATTAGCCATCAGAGTAGGTAAGATCATCGTCAAAGTGAGACTTATACTTTGTAAGACTTGACGTAAGTTCGAAGACTATTGTCCTGTCCTGCTCCTGCGACATCGATTGTTTGGTCTGCATTTTGTTCAGTTAACTTACCGCTGTTATTTATTATATGCAAGTTCGGCTATAGCTCACCAAATAACAGAAACCGAATTATAATCACTATTCCCATCTATTACTATACTTGTTATGAACTGAATGTCAATATGGCTAAAAATTAAGATAATTTATTAATTTAAAAAAATAAATTTGAAAGTGGATGGAAAGTTCATTTTTGAATGGAGGCAAAATACTCTTTATAATATATCATGCAGAATTAGGATGAAATGTCGAGCTCAGCTCCTAAAGTTAAGCCTCGAGTTTTGTTTAAAGTGACCTTAGATCAGATTAATTTCGATTTATCGTACACTCACAACCCCGAGAGTCACAAATTAGAGAATAAATCTAGCAACCAAATTTGCAAGAAGCAGCAACTGCTTGTTTTAGGCTCAGACAAGCTCCCAAAATAAGGTGGGCAAACTAAAATATATAAGGTTCCCAATGATAAAAGTCATGATGATCGTTCTTCATTATCTAAAATTATGAAAGAAAAGAAGCCAGTAGAAAGTGAGTCAAAAATAGATATAAATAATAACTTGAGTATAAATATAGAGTCCTAAATGGTTGATTAAAATAAGGGCGATAAATTCAATTAAAACCCTGTTAACAAATTCATTATACAGTAGGCTCATTAAGAATAGTAATAGTTTTAATTTGTGGATCTCTCAGTTGCTGCTAAGCATGATGAAGGTTCGAACTAGTCAGGAAATTAGCGTAAGTTACCAACCAAAAAAATGAATAAGATATAAACGACAAAACAGCGCTAGCCAGCTAATAACATTTCAACAAAAGTAGGAAAGAGTCTAATTACTATTATTAAATAATAGACACCTCCAGAGTCGGAACATAATAAGAAAAAGAAGAAGAAGAGGACATTGGAAACACAGAAAAGGTTAACCATGGAATTGCTGAACAAAATTAAGAATTAGTAGACAATTATTGGTGTAAAGGGCGATGATGAAGTATAATCGGAAAAGCCTGCCTCTGAAAGCGAATAGTTAAGACAACGAGCTGTCAGGAACCGCAGAATTGTGGTCTATATTAAAAGAACACTATAATCAACGAGAGCTATTGGAGGGATTACACTCAGGGAGCTATATGTGAGTGTTTTCAAAAATTATGAAAAAGAGTTAAGTTTAATAAAAGACGATAAAAAGAGATATAATCGCTTCGACAGTCTCCGTCGAAGAATTCAGGAATATCTGAAAGTTTTATCAGCTGTCGACATTATAAGCAAATCTAATGACTACTAAAATGGTAGTCAAGTAGTTAAATTATAAAAAAATGATTCTGCAAGTTTAAATTTAAGAGAAAAGAAATCTAAATTGCAGAAAATGATAAATTAAAAACAACAAAGAATTCGCTATCTGAAACAAGTCTATTTTGATAGCTTGACTAGAAAGAGGGCACTTGATAGTTTACGATATCGAAATGAAAATATACATGTACCACCTAGCAATCGTGTTAGCTTAGTGATGCCAATTAGATGCTTTATGGTGGCAGCCAAGTAAGGTTTTCAGCTGATTGTAAAAAAGTCGAATCAAAGCTGTCGGCGAGTTGACTGTATAACAATTAAAAGCAAATAAATTGATCAAATCCATACGATCGATTATTTTGTGTCCCTCAGACGAATACTGAAACCAATGGTGTCAGTATAGACTTATGGCTGGTTGAGGTAAAATTTGAAGGAATAATATTTAAGAAGTATTAATATTGAAGATCAGTCATAAAAAAATAAAGTGATAAGACTTGGTCTGATTTAGAAAATGAAACAGAGAAACTCTTTAAATGCAGCTTAAAGAAAACAAAGAAGACAGTAAAAAGATTTAAGAAAACACATCAAAAATTCGATTAAACAATTACAAATGATATAAGGCCGGGCATGAATTCTAAGAGATAAATGATTTCAGATAATTATATGATAAAAATCAAGATTTTTGTTTATATCCCAAAACTGATAGGTCCTTACTCTATATTTTTTGTTGTAGGAAAATTTACACACAAGTTAAGCTGCTTTGAGTTCGCATTTTTAAGTTGATAATCAAATCAATAAGCTTATTCACATTGTGTACGTAAGCAATATGATTTTGGTTAATCGATTTGCAAATAATACACTTTTGCGAGTCTGAGTTTAAATTTTAAATTTCCTTGGTTTTGGTGCTCCAATGAAGCTGACTAAAAACTGAAGCAGCGAGGGCAATACAAAATATTATAATTAAGGCGTTTTAAATAACTGTTGTAAACCAATTGAGAGCCAGTGATCCCGATCGACCAGATAATTTTTTAATGAATTTAGTGACTTCGGCATCGTCAAATGTTGTGGACCCAAAATTATTTTCTGGACTAACTATCCACATTATTCGCGTTGTATGGTCGTAGTATCCTAACCAGATGATGGAAAGGCACAGCAGTAATAAGATCCAAGCTCCTCTAAAGCAGACGAAAAATATTTTTAGGTTGTGAGCAGATTGTTTAACGAAGTAGAGCATAATAGCGAAAAGCTGCATAGGCACAAGATATTCCATGTAGAGAGAAGAAACCTTTACCATTATTTGTAAAATTACACTCAGAGTAAATGAAAAGTTGTTCTGTATTATTCGACACATAATCAATATCTTAGAGATTCTTAGTTATGATGATTAGGGTTGTAAACTATTTTATACGGAGACCTTGAGTTTTTAAATTTTCCAAAACATCTAGAGCTTATTCGCACAAAACAGAAACAGGAGTGCCAGATTGATCTTAAGCAAGAGAGTATTAAATTTTTTGACATTTACTGCCAAGACGGGATCCAATTTATCGTAAAGATTCATATAAATTAAGACAAGACTAATAAGAGTTAAAAGAATTTGTAGTCCTAAGAGTATTTCGCCAACCAGTTGATTATTCCAGCTAACCCTAAAGCAGTTGAACTTTTTAATTTATGCAAGCACGTATTCGCTAATTGAGAAGACCTTATTTACTTTTGATTAATGAGATCGATTTGTCGCTTTCTAATCAGCAACTATATCGATGATGGCGTTATTCCAATCTTGCCTGTATTTCTTGTAAAAATAGACACCACTTGAAATTTCGTCTTTGCACTTGTAAATGTATCGACAGCTCAAGTTTTCATTTACATAACTGAACATGATTCGATTTCGTGAAGTATTGCATGGCTTTATTTGCAAATGTCTCAAGTTCGAATATAACAATTTGTATGTTTCTATTTGCTTTTCATTTAGATTTTAGTTGCTAGACTGGTTAAATAACATTTTTCTGTTTTCAATAAATGTTGAAAAGTTTTCTATGATGTATTCTTAACCAATATCAAACTTATCATAACTCGTACGCTTTAACCAATTGGCTTATTTCTCAATATTTTGAGTCATCAACTTCATGTTAAATAGATTGATAGACTGTGACAAAATTTTATGTAACAGACAAAACCGTTAATGATCTTCTGAACCTTTGTCCTAACACTCTATTTTTAAATTTATGAAGCCGAACTTAGAATATGTAGAATTTTCAATTGCTTTTTCTTGAAGTAGAAGTCTTGCGACATTTTATTAAAGATAGCAAATGGCTTACCAAATCTCGCCTCCTAACTTTGGAAGTTAAAAATTTAATTGATCACTCGACGAGACTTTCTCATCGTATAAGTTATTGAAAAAGTCCCAGTACAGACTGTAGAGATAGTCATAGAAAATAGAAATGAAGGATAAATTTTCGGAGATGGCCATGTTGGATGACATCAAATTTTTATTATCATTAACCTCTCTGATCTTAGACCATACAAAATGTTGAAGCTTCTGGTTACTATTAATTATATTGGGCACATATAAATTATTACCGAGTTCGCATTTTTGTAGCAGGCATTTCAGTATCAGCTTTAGCGAAGAAGTTAGAGTCATGCCGTACACCATTTTCAGGATCTTTGTGCTAATAATCTCGTATATTTATTTTTGAAGGAGAGTAGTGCGCGCCTCAACAATTGCATAAAGGTCAATGGCCTGGTAGAGTGCCACTTGAAGATCAGGCATGTATTTAACTTTTTCCTTGCGCTAGGAACTCTTTTTTCTAAATGGAAGCACTTATTCCCTGTCGGGCATCTTGTAATTGGTAAAATTGTTACTATTCCTCATCCTTGCCACATGTGTGATTATAGTTTACTTTTTGCGCTTGAACTATCTTTCAAAACCAGATTCAGAAATTTCATTGTACTCCTTTTCGTAAAACTTGCTGATAATGAACAGGAAGTTGTTAATGAAATCAGCCAGAAAACCTGAAATTTTGGACTGATGAGCAAGCACCTCAGAATTACTTGTTTTCTACGGAGATAGAAAGACGAGTAACAAGTACTTCAACACAGGCAGATATATAGTATATCGTTATGGCTCTTTGGCAGATTTGATTAGTATCGACTTAAATATTTCTTCTAACTCTAGAAAATGTTCGCTCATACCCATCTAATTATCATTTCTATTAACAGATTTTTTTATAGCGAAAAAATTTTCATTTTTTTGTTTAACCGATTACTCCCATACCGACTTGAGAAATTAAATCATCATTTTCATTTGATTTTCCCTCAGTAAGTTTTTTATTACCGCCATCAAACAACTTCCCTGTATCTACTTTGGGTTGAGCATGTTCATTTTTATTTTTGCTTGTGGAGACCATTATAGTTATTTTATAAGTCCGTTTTGTTGATGACCAACAAGCTCGGTACTAAACTGTTTAAGGTACATTTATCTGCGAAATTTAAGCTTTTCCACAATAGAATATTTTAAGATTTTAGATGTCCCTTTAGCTTGAAAGAACATGATAAATTCCTCTTCCAGTTTTGATTTCAACGTGGGATCCTGAACCAGTTAGCAGACTCTTGCCAGTAGCTTAGAAACTTCATAAAACATATAAGCTCGCTCTTCAAAGTAATGCAAATGGTTATTATTCTCTTTAATTGTGCTTGGTAAGTAAGTAGAACGCCTGCCAATGTTACGCTCACCGTTCAAGACTAGAGCTTGATTGGACCTGCATCCTTCATCTTCTTGATAATCAAAGTATTTTATGGAGACGTCCTTCCTCGTTAACTTCATTATGGCCATTTAAGCAATCCGAAAACTGTCCTTTGATCCGCTTTGGCTCATTTTTGAACTTCTCGAATGTTTGAAAGTAAGACTGCTTTGCTCCGATGTGTCACTTTCATCGTCTCTTCTTCTCTTCTTATCGCAGAAAATAGACAAGTCTATGTTTTTATACTCATTGTAGTAGAAAATTTTTATGAATTTCTTCAGCAAGTTGTTATTAATAAGAATCTATGCAATGCTATGAGCAATATTTTAGTTAGAGCGAATATCTTTTATTGAAATCTCTCTAAATGATGGATATTTTTCGAAAATGAGCTTGAGATTTTTCTTAATCTTTCTCAATAATAGATTACTGATACTACTATCATTTTCCGAGTTGTCTCTGTATTAAATTTTAGTGAGCATTTCTGCCAGCTTTCTGTATAAAGAAACAAGGGAGTCATAAATTTAACTAATGCTTTTGTTAATTGTATCCTTCTGTCCATCAGACTATTTCTTGATAGTAAACTGCTGCTTTAAATTAGAAATTATTTATTCCAGAAGTATAAGAATTCCTTCCTCTTTGTGCAGAAAAGGCCGAGAGAAGAGTAGGTACCAGTAATAGCATTAATTATTCATGATCTTCGCGTTGGCACTTGATATTAGTACGCTTGATGTTCCGAATTATTACTTTCGCTGGTTCATCTGATCTATCAGCAAAGACACTTTCGGAAATTGTCTTTGTCTAAAGAACTTAACTTATGAATGATGATGAAAGTCTTCATACTCAAGACTGCTTTGGCTGATATATTCGGTCAACTGAGGGTAGTGAAATTCGTGATCTTTCAGAACAGAGGAAATCCAAGCAAGATAGTCGCCAATAGCAAGTTAATCGTCATAGATGCGTGCATCGTTGCGAAAATACATCGGTAGAGGAATTTTGTACTTTAGTGGAATTTCATTATCGAAAGCTATGAGCATTAAACTATCGTACTTAATGATGTTTTGAGTAAAGTGACGATTGATCTCATCACTGTTCTCACATAACCTGAAAATTAGTGAAATGTGCTTGTTAATGCTCGATATCAGTTGAGTGAAATTATTAGAATCGCCATTATACCCTCCCTTCTATGCATGTTTTGTTTCCTCTCTTTGAGCTTCAGTCACCAATGCTTTAAAAGTGTCAAGAGTTTTGAAAGCACTCACAATCGAACTTGGAGTTAGTTTATGAGTATTGTGCTCATTTTACAGTGATTAAATCCCAGTCATTCTTTTATTTATGGTCACCTGATCTTTGTATCCTGCATTGAATATTAATTTTCTTAAAAGTGCTTTTGAGTTTGTGTTCGAAAGTGCTGTCATTTTATCTTGAGTGTACCCTTCTAGCAAAATGTGATATATTTTCTCAGAGACCACTCGATTAGGAAAAATTTCGCATATAACGCCGGCAATAAGAACGAATTAATTTATACTGAGCTATTTATGGCAGCTTTCGATCACTTTAACAATCACAAATATAGCTTATTTAAGTTCGCTCGTAGTATCAGAATAAACCGTTGACTCCCTGATGATTTCCTCTAGATGTCTGTGCAGGCTTTTTAAAAATATTTTCGCTAGTGGCAGAGAGTAAGTCACAATATCGTGTAGTTTGGAGAAACTGTGAAACTGCGGAGGATTTTAACACAGAAAAATGACTATGTTCAAAATGAAATCATATTAGAAATACACAGTTGAGAAAACCGATTAAACAAGCTTTTCAGATACCTCATAGGCTCTCATGATTGACAACTAAATTTTGGTATTAATCTTGGACCTTAGTATGACAAGTTTTCGACTAATCAAGTCAAGCAGTTCCTTCATTTGCGCTGTAATAGTAGAAATTTCCTCGCTGCTCATATGCTTGCGGTTATCAATACTGTCTCTTAGCAACATAAGCATCTACAGATGGTACACTATTTATTCACAACCTTGGAAACAGCTTGTATGCATGTTCAACACTTCGTAATTTTTGACTAAGTCATCGCATTATCTAATTTAATTGAAAGCGTGAATGACTGGCTCATTCTCTGGCCTAATACTGGCGGTTGAAACATGAGCCCTGTTGAGCATGGCAGCCCTATGCAACTCAGTAGGCATATTTAGCATTATGATTTCCTCATTATGGCCAGGACTGAATCCTCCATAAAAATTAAGCATTTTTGTCACAATATCAATTTATATGTCTCCCCAGGTGAATCCTTGCGTGGAGTTCAAATTAGATGAGTGATTATTATTTTTGTTGCATAAAATTGCATATAGAGCGAAGCACTAA
>APMI01046921.1_pt1 | contig 20602 bp, 16 predicted proteins | sample 667938 | NCBI WGS metagenome assembly APMI01 (sample SAMN01084076, study PRJNA167559) | wastewater metagenome | biome: Wastewater | place: Denmark: Ejby Moelle, Odense | collected 2011-11-28 | reverse complement strand
CACCGCCGCGGCGACCCCGGCCGAGGCGGACCTGCAACTCGCCGTGACGCTCACCCCCGGCACCCCCGGCCGCCAGCACCTGTCCATCCGCACGCAAAGCACGCTCCCGCTGCTGTGGCTGACGGTAAACGGCAAGCCGGTCACCTTCCGACAGGAAGGAAACCAGGCGACCGCAAGCCTTGACCTTCCGGAAAACACCCACGCCCACAGCGAATGGCGCGCGCCTTACGGCCACCTCGTCATCGCCCGCGCCCCCGGCATGGCCGCTTACACCATCGCCGGCGGGACGGCCTGAGCAACAAAGCTCCACACCGCCCCGCAGCCGATTGCCGGAGCGGCGCGTTGCCCCTCCAACGGTGTCAGGAGCGATCGCGAGTACAGACGCTCCAGAACCGGAAGGCGCTGTCATCCGGCTTTCAATTACGTCAGCCATGGTCCAAACATTTGGCTGGCTAGCCCTCGCTTGAATGGAGCTGATCTTCGCTTGCATTGCGACACGGCGAAAAGATCGCGACTGACCGAGCGCCCGGGAACCGGCGTCAGGCAAGGACCATAATGATCACGATTCCGAATGACGGCACCGCCTCCGAGCCTGCCGTGCCTACCTTCGCCGAAGCAACCCGTGTCTGGGTGAAGATCGGCCTGCTGAGTTTCGGCGGCCCCGCCGGCCAGATCGCGCTCATGCACAAGGAGCTGGTAGAGGATCGGCACTGGATCGGCGAGCGGCGGTTTCTGCATGCGCTCAACTACTGCATGCTCCTGCCGGGCCCGGAAGCGCAGCAACTCGCCATCTATATCGGCTGGCTCATGCATCGGACATCAGGCGGTCTGGTGGCGGGTCTGCTCTTCGTGCTGCCGGGCGCGCTGGTGATGCTCTGTCTCAGCGCGCTCTACATACTCTATCGCCACGTTCCAATGATCGATGCGGTTTTCTTCGGGATCAAGGCGGCGGTGCTGGCCGTCGTCGTCGAAGCGGTTCTACGCATCGGTCGCCGCGCGCTTGCAAGTCGCCCTATGGTCGCCATAGCCGTCGCCGCCTTCATCGGCATCCATGTCTTCCGCGTGCCTTTTCCCCTCATTATCGTGATGGCCGGCATCATCGGCTGGGCCGGCAGCCGTCTCGCTCCAGCCCATTTCTCCAGCGACGGCCATGGCGGCAAGGCGACGCCGGACTCAGACGGCATCATCGACCGCATGTTCGAACGTGGCGAACTGACCCATGTCGATCCGTCCCTTGCCCGCGCCGCCCGCGTGCTCGCCCTCTGGCTGCCGCTGTGGCTCGGGCCGGTGCTGCTGCTCTACGTCCTGACCGGCGCATCGAGCGTCTGGACGGAGATAGGCTCCTTCTTCAGCACCATGGCAGTCGTCACCTTCGGCGGGGCCTATGCAGTGCTGGCCTATGTGGCACAGGCCGCAGTGGATACGTTCGGCTGGCTCGCACCCGGCGAGATGATCGACGGCCTCGGTCTTGCCGAAACGACGCCCGGGCCGCTGATCATGGTGTTGCAGTTCGTCGGCTTCCTTGCCGCCTATCGCGGCTCCGGCGCGCTCGATCCGCTGATTGCCGGATGCCTCGGCGCACTGCTTGCCTCATGGGTCACCTTCGCGCCCTGCTTTCTCTGGATTTTTCTTGGCGCGCCCTATGTCGAGGCGCTGCGGAACAACAGGGCGATCTCGTCCGCGCTCTCGGCAATCACAGCCGCCGTCGTCGGCGTCGTCCTGAACCTCGCCGTCTGGTTCGCTCTGCACGTCATCTTCCGCGAGATCCGGCCGCTCCGGATTTACGGCATCGGCCCGGATGTTCCGGTATTCGCGTCCATCGACTGGTGGGCGGCCGCGCTCTCTGCCACAGCCATGCTCGCCATGCTGCGCTCCAGGCTCGGCATGGTTCCCACCCTTCTCGCATGCGGCATGCTGGGCATTCTGATAGCCCCGCTTCGCGGCTGATCAGCTCAGCGCGCCCGCGCCCCGGTGAGCAAGAACACCCTCCACCTGGGCCTGCAGAACCACCTCGCGACGCCCGGCAATGAGCACGGAAACCGGCTCCGGCCTGCCGTAAAGGAAACCCTGCGCCTCCCGGCATCCCTCCGCACGCAGGAAATCGGCCTGCTCCTGCCGTTCGACGCCCTCGGCGACCACGGACATCTTGAGACTGGATGCCAGAAGGATCGTCGCCTTGACGACGGCGGCGGAGACCACGTTGGTCGTGACCTCGTTGATGAAACTGCGGTCCATCTTCACCTTGTCGAAGGGGAAGGCCTGCAGCGTCGACAGCGACGAATATCCTGTTCCGAACTCGTCGATGGCGATCGTCACGCCGAGCGCCTTCAACTGCCGGGCGACATGAAGGGTCCGCTCCCGATCCTCGATGACGCTCGCCTCCGTGATCTCCAGTTCGAGACGCGCGCCGGGCAAACCCGTAGCAAGCAATATCTCGTGAACTGTTCTCGGCAAATCGGCCTGCGCCAGTTGGGCCGGCGCGATATTGACGGCGATCCGGCAGGGCGGAGACCAGTGAACGACCTCGGCACAGGCCGTTTTCAGAATCCATTCGCCGATCGGAACGATAAGACCTGTTTCCTCGGCGATCGGGATGAATTCCGTCGGCGAAATGAGGCCCCGTTCCGGGTGCTTCCAGCGCACCAGCGCCTCATATGCGATGACCTGGTCCGTCTGGATATCGAGCTGCGGCTGGTAGAACAGTTCCAGCTCGCCCCGCTCGACTGCGTGGCGCAACTCCATCGCAAGGGCGCTGCGCGCGCGGCGCCCTTCGTCCATGGAGGGCTCGTAGTAGCAGACGGTGTTGCCGATGGAGCGCTTGGCACGGTACATGGCAAGATCCGCCTTGCCGATCAGCTCTTCCGCGCTCTCCTCGCCGCTGCCTGAGGAGATACTGATCCCGATACTGGCCCCCACGCAGAGAGCGGTGGCCCCGCGCTGCACCGGCTCCAGCACGCATTCGACGAGACGCTGCGCGAACGCATCGACTTCGGCCTGCGAAGCGACCTCTCGCTTGATTGCCACGAATTCATCGCCGCCGACGCGGGCGATGACCTCGCCCGTGGCCATCTGCAGCGCAAAACGTTTCGAAAGCACCTGAAGCAGATGGTCGCCCGCATGGTGCCCGTGTACGTCGTTGATCTCCTTGAAACGGTCGAGGTCGACCACCACCACCGCCGCCTGCATGCCGCGTATCCGCGCCTGCGCCAGCATCAGCGGCAGGTATTCGGAAAGATAGGCGCGGTTCGGCAGGCCGGTCAGCGGATCGTGGCGCGCCGCATGGCGGAAGCTGGCGAGAAGGTCTCGCTTGGAGCGCGCATCCATCGTGTAGAGGATCAGCCCTGCGACGACCGCCATCGTGGCGAGCACAAGCACGGCCAGCAGTTCATTGGACATGGCATGGGCCGAGACCGGCTCGGCAGGCCCGAGCACTACCGTCGCGGCCCCCATGGCGGTGAAATGCATGCTGCAGATCGCCAGCACCAGTGTCAGCATCGCCCCCGACCGGCTCCAGCGCCCTGCATGGCGCACCAGAAGATGCGCCGTCAACGTGCCGAACGCGAGTGCGAACAGGATGGAAGCGATCACGGGGTTCCAATCCCATTCGATGCTGCCCGAGAACTCCAGCCCGGCCATGCCTGTAAAATGCATGGCGACGATACCGGCTCCCGTAACCGCGCCGCCGGTTTCGGCCGGCACATGCCGCAAGGGCTTCACCGTCATGAAGAAACCAGCGACCGTGAAGCCGACCGCGATCAGGAGCGAGCCGATCGTCAGGACGGGGTCGAAGGTAAGCTCCGTCGGCATCCTGAAGCCGAGCATGGCCACGAAATGGGTGGTCCATATCGCAGCACCGCCGGCAACGCCGGAAAGGACGATCCAGGGAAGGCTGCGCGCAGCGGGTATGCGGCCCGCCCTGTCGAACAGCCGCACCGTCATGATCGACGTCACGATGCAGACGATGGCCGCCACCAGGACGAAGGTGTGATCGTGCTCATACGCAAGGCAGGAAACAACTCTCAGCATGAAACAGCCCCGGATCGTCAAATGCAATCCAAGGTAAAGCGCCTTATGCAAAGAATTCCTGAACGAAAGCGCGGAATTTCATAGTTCCGCGCGAATTCAGGCCATCTAGCCCAGAATATCCACACCCATTAATTGCATTTCAATAACGCAGAAGGGCCATGTGCCGGCCTTGTTCAAGCGCCGAGGAAGTCCGCCATCTCCACCTGATAGAAGGTTTTGGTGCGCGGGCCGGCAAGGATCGGGTCGATCCGGCGCACGCATTCCTCATAGTGCGGGGTCTTGCGGTGAGCCTCGAGCGCCTCCGGCGATTTGAAGACTTCGTAGATCACGAACTTATGGTCGTCTTCCGGGTTGCGCAGCACGTCGAAGCGCAGGTTGCCCGGCTCCTGGCGCGTGCCTTCGTAGTTGATGCGGAATGCCTCCAGGAATTCGGCGGCATGGCCCGGCTTGACGTTGATGCTGACCATCTGGATGAGCATGTCTTGATCCCTGCTATGTTGAATATCGGATGAAAGGTTAGAGGCCCGGCGCTTTCCACATGGCCGTGGTGACACCCTCGTCGACGAGCTGGCGCTGCAGCGCATAGGCGCGCGCCCAGCGTTCGCCGGCCTCGTCGTAGATGGCCTTGTGCCCGAAGTTCGGCTCGAAACGCTTGTCCCAGCGCACCCAGCCGTCGGCCGCCTCGACGAAATCGCGGCGAAGGCCGATGCCTATGGCGGCGGCAGCCGCGCAGCCGAGCGCCGTCGCTTCCTTGACGACCGGGGTGACGACCGGAAGGCCCGTCGCATCGGAGAGGATCTGCGACCAATGGGCGGATTTCGACGCGCCGGCGGCGAAGACGATCTTGTCCGGCGTCTTGCCGGAGAGCTTGAAGATGGCCGCAAGGTTACGGGCCGCGACGATGGCGGCATTTTCCTGCAATGCGCGGAAGATCGCGGCCTTGCCGGATTTCTCCGGGTCGATGGACAGGTTCAGCAGCGACGGGGCGGCGTGATACCAGTTGCCGTAGCGCATGACGTCGGAGAAGACGGGGATGATGCCGTAGGCGCCGACGGGCACGCCCGCCGCCTTCGCCTCGAGCAGCGTGTAGGCGTCGCCGCCCGGCCCGGCCGCCGCCACCTCCTCCGCGCCAAAACTGTCGCGGAACCAGCGCATGACGATGCCGACGAAGAAGCTGATCGCCTCGGCCTGGTTGAGGCCGGTGACGACATGCGGATTGATGCGCAGGTCCATCGACGGGTCGGAGACATCGAGGCCGACATTGACCACCTGCTGCCAGAAGGTGCCGCCGAGCACTGCGCAGTCGCCCTCGTTGACGACGCCGATGGCCGCGGCCCCGCTCTGGCAATCGCCGCCGCCCATGACGACGGGCGTGCCGGCGGCAAGGCCGGTCTCGTCCGCCGCCTTTTGCGTGACGCGGCCGATGACCGTGCCCGGTTCGACGCTTTGCGGGAAGATGTCGTCGCGCATGCCGGCTTTCGCCATGGCTTCCGGCAGCCAGTCGCGTTTCGTCAGGCTATAGAGGCCGGTCGTGCCGGCATTGGAGGGATCGCTGGCGATGACGCCGGAAAGGCGCGCCAGCACCCAGTCGGAAAGCATGCCGATCTTGTCGATGCGGGCATAGACGTCCGGCAGGTTGCGCTTCAGCCAGAGCAGGCGCGGCAGCGCGCCGAGCGCGAAGGTCTGGCCGCTCTCGGCGTAGAGATCGCGTTCAAGACCCGGAAAGTCGCGCTTGAGATCGCGCACTTCGCTGACGGCACGGCTGTCGACATTGGCGCAGGCCCAGATTTCCCGACCGTCGCGGTCATAGGCGGCGAAGGCCTCGCGCATGCTGGTGGCGCTGACGGCGCGGATATCGGCAGCCGTGATGCCGGCCTCGGATATCACCTGCCGGATGGCGCGCGACAGCAGCGACCAGTTGCCTTCCACGTCGAAATCCATGGAGCCGGGAAAACGCGGATCGGCCTTGTGCCACCATTCGTGCTGGGCGCTGGCGATCTGGTTGCCGTTCTCGTCGAAGATGACGGCGCGGCCGCTGCCGGTGCCGGCGTCGACGGCCAGCAGATAGGAAGTCGTCATGGGGTCAGTCCTTGATCTCGATGAGGCCGGCGGCCGTCGTCTCGTCGGTAATGAGGATGCCGACGAATTTTCCGCGCAGCGCCGCGTGGATGGCCTGCACCTTCTGGATGCCGCCCGCCGCCGCCACGACCTTTTCGGCGCGCGACAGCGCCGCGAGCTTCACGCCGATCACCCGGTCGTGCAGGGGCAGGTCGAGCGGTTCGCCGCGCTCGTTGTAGAACTGGCAGAGGATATCGCCGACCGCGCCCTTGCGGCGCAGCGGCTCCACCTCGTCCGGGCTGACATAGCCCGAGCGCACGACGGTGGAGGCGGCGGAAAGCTCGCCGATACCGACGAGCTGGTAGGTGGCGTTGAGCGCCATGTCGAGGAGGTTGGCGACGGCCGGCTCCGAGGAGAGGTTGCGCGCCACATCCGGGTCGCGCACGACGAGCGGCGCGGGCACCAGATGCACGCCGCTGCCCCAATTGGCCGTGCGCATACCGTCGACATAGGTGCCGACGCCGCCGGTGAGGCTGACGAGACCGATATTGCGCTCGTTGGCGAGATGGCCGAGCCGCTGGATGGTGTTGGAGACCGTCGCACCCCAGCCGACCGCCAGAAGATCGTCCGTCTGCAGCCGCTGCATGAGGAACTGCGCGGCCGCCTGCCCGAGCCGGTCGCTCGGATCCTGATCGGGAAGCTGCGGCACGACATAGGCTTCGAGCAGCCCGTAGCGCTCCTTGATCTGCCGCTCCAGCGCAAGGCAGCCCTGGTAGCGCGAATTGATGCGCACCTGGATGATGCCCGAGCGCCGGCCGCTTTCCAGCAGGCGCGAGACCTTGATGCGCGACATGTTGAGCTTTTCGCCGATCTCGTTCTGCGTCAGCCCGTCGTTGTAGTAATACCAGGCGATGCGGGTGAGGATTTCCTCATCCGTATCGGCGTAGCTCCATTCCCCGTTGTCCGTCGCCATGCAAGCGGCCCTTTCGGTCGATTTCTGATCATTTGAATAACAAAAAAACTTTTGATACGTCAATGTATCCGTGCGGCGAAAAATTCTTTGCGGCCGCAATTCCTTGATTTTCGCCGATAAATCATATTTTGCAGCGCAATATCAGCCCTACGCAATCGCGCCGGGCGATTTGAGCATATTGACGGCCTTGCGCCACTATGATCACATGATTGGCACGAATTACATATGAACAGGTGCAGAATGACGGATAGCCCGGCGGCCGGGAGGGTCGCGAAGCTGACGGACATCTGGAAGTCCTACGGCGCCGTTCCGGTGCTGAAGGGCGTTTCGCTCGCCTTGCAGGCCGGGGAAGTACATGCGCTTCTCGGCGGCAACGGCGCCGGCAAGTCGAGCCTCATGAAGATCATGTCGGGCGTCATCCCGGCCAATTCCGGTGAAATCGAGATCAACGGCCGGGCGCTCGCCCATGCCTCCCCCGCCCATGCGCAGGACCTCGGCCTCTATCTGGTGCCGCAGGAAGCCCATATCCTGCCGAACCAGAGCGTGCTCGAAAACATCTGCCTCGGCCTTGCCGCCTCGCCGAAAGCGCTGCGCCCGCGCGTCGAACAGCTCGTCACCGAACTCTCCGTCTCCCTCGACCTCGACGCCCAAGCCGCCGCCCTCGAAATCGCCGAGCGGCAGATCGTCGAAATCCTGCGCGGCCTCGTGCGCGATGCGCGCGTGCTGATCCTCGACGAACCGACCTCAGCGCTGACCCCCTTCGAGACGAGCGCGCTCTTCCAGCGCGTACGCAAATTGCAGGCGCAGGGCGTCGGCATCTTCTTCATCTCGCACAAGCTGCGCGAGATCCGCGAGATCTGCGGCACGATCAGCGTGCTGCGCGACGGCGTCATCGTGCTCTCCGGCCCGCTCGACGGCTACAGCGACGCCGAGATCATCGACGCGATGAGCCGCGTACAGATCACGGAGGCCTCCGGCAAGGACCGCAGCGGTCGCAAGGTCTTACAGATCGGCCAGCCGCGCCTCAGCGTGCGCGGCCTCAGCGGCGAGGGTTTCCGCAATATCAGCCTCGACGTCAGGGCCGGAGAAATTCTCGGCCTTGCCGGCGTCGTCGGCGCGGGGCGCACGGAATTCGCCGAAACGCTCTTTGGCCTGCGCCCCCAGACGGCGGGCAGCGTTATCTTCGACGGCGCGGAGTTGAAGAAGCGCTCGCCGCGCCTCTGCATCGACCGCGGCCTCGTCTACCTGCCGGAAGACCGCCAGCAGCATGGCCTCTTCCTCGAAGCGCCGCTCTTCTGGAACGTCTCGTCCTATCTCGTGCATCGCCTGCCCTTCTTCCTGCGTCCCGGCGCGGAACGGAAGGCTTTCGACGAATTCCGCGCCAGCATGGGCATCAAATGCACCGGCCCCGGCCAGGAGGCGCGCGGCCTTTCGGGCGGGAACCAGCAGAAGGTGCTGCTGGCCAAGTGCCTGTCGGCACGGCCGAAGGTGCTGATCCTCGACGAGCCGACGCGCGGCGTCGACGTCGCGGCCCGCAACGATATTTACGATCTTATCCGCAAGCTCGCCGCAGAAGGCGTCGCCATCGTCCTCATCTCGTCCGATTTCGACGAGATCGAACAGCTCGCCGACCGCGTCGAGGTCATGGCCTTCGGCCAGTCCGGCGGGGAGCTGACGGACGACATCTCGGTCGATGCCATCGCCCGCCTTGCCTTCGGCGCCTCGGAGGCCCGTCATGCTTGACCTCTTCGCGCGCAACCGCGTCGCAACGCTCATCGCCGTTCTCGTCGTCGCCTATGCCGCCATCGGCGCAGCCGCGCCCGGCTATCTCTCCGGCGCGACGGCCTCGGTCGTCGTCTCCAACAGCCTCGTCCTGATGCTCATCTCGCTCGGCACGATGATCGTCATCCTGACGCGCAATATCGACGTTTCCAGCGGTTCGGTGCTGGGCCTCAGCGCCGCCGTACTCGGCCTTTCGCTCAATGCCGGCCTCGGCCTGCCGCTCGCCATCGCCTTCTGCCTAATGACCGGGGCCGCCGCCGGGGCCTTCAACGGACTGATGGTCGCCTATCTCGGCATCCCCTCCATCGTCGCCACGCTCGGCACGCTCGGCCTTTATCGCGGCATCATGCTCGTTCTGACCGGCGGGCGCTGGATCGAGGACCTGCCGCAGGACCTGAAGGCGCTCGCCGGCAATCTCGGCCCCGGCTTTTCTTTCCGCGCTCACCGTCGTCGTGCTCGTCCTCATCGTGCTCACATGGCTGGTGCTGCGCAAGACGCGCTTCGGCCGCTACTTCTACGCCGTCGGCGACAACCGCGCCGCCGCGCACCACCTCGGCGTGCCGGTAAAACGCGTGCAGTTCACCGCCTTCGTCGCGACGGGCCTGTGCGCCGCACTCGCCGGCCTCGTCTTCGCCGCACAGATCGGCTTCATCCCCAACCAGGCCGGCAACGGCATCGAGCTGAAGGCCATCGCCGTCAACGTGCTCGGCGGGGTCAGCCTGCTCGGCGGCACCGGCTCCGTCGCAGGCGTCTTTTCCGCCGTCATCTTCATCACCTCCATCGATAGCGCGCTCGTCTTCCTGAAGATCCCCGCCTACTGGAACGATTTCATCGCCGGCGCGATCCTGCTTTCGGTGCTGCTGCTGGACGGACGCATCCGCCAGATCATCGACCGCCGCATCCGCGCCCGCCGCTATGCCGTGCATGAGCGCGCCCCCGCCCAATCCGCTGAAACGACAACGGTGCGCACCGTGGAGGCCGGCCGATGAAAAAGCTCATCTTCCGCTGGGAAACCGCGCTGCTTGCCATGCTAGTCGCCGAGCTTGCCATCTTCGGCCTCGTCAATCCGCGCTTCCTCAATGTCGCGAACCTGATCTACGGCACCTCGGACTTCGTGCAGATCGGCATCGTCGCCCTGCCGCTGACCCTCGTCATCATCGCCGGCGGCATCGACGTCTCCTTCGCCTCGGTGATCGGCCTTGCCGCCATCGTCTTCGGCGTCGCCACCTTCTACGGCGTGCCGCTGCCGCTTTCGATCACGTTGGCGCTCGTTTCCGGTGCGCTCTGCGGCCTCCTCAACGCCGCCGTCATTCACCTGTCGAAGATCCAGCCGCTCGTCGTCACGCTCGGCAGCCTCTATCTCTTCCAGGGCACGGCGACGGTCGCCTCCGGCCTCGTCGGCGCGGGCGGCTATGAGGGCATCGGTAACTTCCCGGAGGCCTTCAACGCCTTCGGCTATGCGGAAGTCCTCGGCCTGCCGGCCCCGCTCGCGCTGTTCCTGGCGCTCGCCTTCGTGCTGGTCGTGCTGCTGCATTTCACCCGCTTCGGCCGCGCCGTCTTCCTTTCGGGCCAGTCGGAAAGCGCGGCGCGCTTCGCCGGCATCCCGGTCAGCCGCGTGCAGACCATCACTTACGTCATCACGGGCGTCTCGGCCGCCATCGCCGGCCTCGTCATGTCGGCCTATTTCGGCTCCGCCCGCGTCGACCTCGGCTCGGCGACGCTGCTGCCGGCCGTTACCGCTGCCGTGCTCGGCGGCGCCTCCATCTATGGCGGCCAAGGGTCCATCCTCGGCACCCTGATCGCCACCTTCGTCATCGGCTACCTGCAGCAGGGCCTGCAGGCGGCCGGCGTCCCCAGCCAGATTTCCAGCGCACTTTCGGGAGGGTTGCTGGTTGTCGCGGTCGCATTGCGCCATGGAAGCGCAATGCTGGCCGATTTCATCGCCGTCGCCCGGCAAAAAAGACAGACCCGGGCGGCAGTCACTTCAGGAGGAGAATGAGAATGATCAAGACCATTATGAAATCCGGCGCTCTCGCCGCCACGCTTCTGGCCGGCACCGTGCTCGGCTCGGGCGCGGCCCATGCCGAAAACCAGATCGCCTTCATCCCCAAGCTGGTGGGTGTCGGCTTCTTCACCTCCGGCGGCGCCGGCGCGGTGAAGGCCGGCGAGGAGCTCGGCGCGAAGGTCACCTATGACGGCCCGACCGAGCCCAGCGTTTCCGGCCAGGTGCAGTTCATCAACAACTTCGTCAACCAGGGCTATAACGCGCTGATCGTCTCCTCCGTCTCGCCGGACGGCCTGTGCCCGGCGCTGAAGCGCGCCATGGAGCGCGGCGTGCTCGTCATGACCTGGGACAGCGACGTCAACCCGGATTGCCGCAGCTACTACATCAACCAGGGCACGCCCGAGCAGCTCGGCGGCCTTTTGGTCGACATGGCCGCTGAAGGCGTGACGAAGGAAAAGGCCAAGGTCGCCTTCTTCTATTCCAGCCCGACCGTCACCGACCAGAACGCCTGGGCGGAAGCCGCCAAGGCGAAGATCGCCAAGGAGCATCCGGGCTGGGAAATCGTCACCACCCAGTACGGCTACAACGACGCGCAGAAGTCGCTGCAGACCGCCGAAAGCATCCTTCAGACCTATCCGGACCTCGACGCGATCATCGCGCCCGACGCCAATGCCCTGCCGGCCGCCGCGCAGGCAGCGGAAAACCTGAAGCGCGCCGAAGGCGTCACCATCGTCGGCTTCTCCACGCCGAACGTCATGCGCCCCTATATCGAGCGCGGCACGATCCAGCGCTTCGGCCTGTGGGACGTCACGCAGCAGGGCAAGATCTCGGTCTACGTTGCCGATCACGTCCTGAAGAACGGCCCGATGAAGGTCGGCGACAAGCTGGAGATCCCCGGCGTCGGCACCGTCGAGGTCTCGGCCAACAAGGTACAGGGCTACGACTATGAGGCGGACGGCAACGGTATCATCCTGCTGCCGGAGCGCACCGTCTTCACCAAGGACAACATCGCCAACTTCGACTTCTGATAACGCATGGACGGCGGGCGGCTCCGGCTGCCCGCCGCTTTCATTTCAAGGACAGGACATCCGCATGAAAAGCCGCTGGAACGACGAGGACGCAGCCCGCTACGTGGAGGCCGCGCGCGCGGCCGGACAGAGCGAGGCCCTCGGCCTTCGCATCTACACCTCCCGCATCATCGGCGGCGACCCGGACCTCGTGCTGCACGGCGGCGGCAACACCTCCGCCAAGGTGACGGCGGCGGACGGCGAAGCCCTCATGCACATCAAGGGCAGCGGCTGGGACCTCGACACGATCGAGGCGCCGGGCCTTCCGGCCGTGCGCCTCGCCCCGCTGCTCGACGCCCGCGACGGCCCAAAACTGTCCGACCCGGACATGGTCACGCTCCTGCGGGCGAGCCTCATCGAGGCCGGCGCGCCGACCCCTTCGGTCGAAGCGCTGCTGCACGCCTTCCTGCCCTTCGCCTTCGTCGACCACACCCATGCGACCGCGATCCTGGCGCTCGCCGACCAGCCCGACATGCGCGACACGATCAAGCGTATCTACGGCGACCGCCTCGCCTATGTGCCCTATGTCATGCCCGGCTTCGACCTCTCCATCGTCGCGGACCGCGTCTACCGCGACCATCCCGGCTGCGAGGGCCTCTGGCTGGAGAACCACGGCCTCTTCACCTTCGCCGACGATGCCCGCGCCTCCTATGAGCTGATGATCGAATTCGTCACCATGGCGGAGGACGAGCTTACCCGTGCCGGCGTCACGCTTGCCGGACCGCAACAGAGCGACGGCACGGAAGATCTGGCGCTAAGAGCCCGGCTGGAGAAAGCGCTCGTTCGCGACGACTCCCCCTTCGCGGCGGGCGCTTTCCTCGATTATCGCTCCACCGCCGCGATCCGCGAGCACGCCTCCAAGGCGAATGTGGAGGCCATCGGCCTGCGGGGAACCGTCACGCCGGACCACGTCATCCGCATCAAGCCCTGGCCGATGATCATCGAGGCGGATGCGGACGGAGCCGCCATCGACACAGCGCTTGCCGCCTATGCCGAGCGCTACCGCGCCTACTTCACGCGGAACGCTGCCCGCAGCAACGAGCCGAAACGCATGCTGGACGTCTATCCGCGCGTCGTCCTGGTGCGGGGCAAGGGCCTTTATGCCCTCGGCGCAACCGCCAAGGCCGCAGCGATCGGCGGCGACCTTTGCGAACAGGCGACGCGGGCGATCAATGCCGCAGAAGCCTACGGCCGTTTCACCCCCATCGGCGAAGCCGATCTTTTCGACATGGAATACTGGTCGCTCGAACAGGCCAAGCTGAAGGTCAACGCCAACTAGCACAGAGACGGGCAGGTCCAAGGGTCCTGCCCGCAGCCTCTCCGTTCCATACCGGCGTCAGATCGTCGGGAAATGACAGGCGACCTTGCGCCCGTTGCCGAAAGAGACCGCCTCGGGTCGCTCCGTGCGGCAGCGGTCTTGGGCGACCGGGCAGCGCGGATGGAAGCGGCAGCCCGACGGCGGATTGAGCGGGCTCGGCACGTCGCCCGTCAGCAGGATGCGCTTGCGCGTACCGCCCGGCGTCGTTTCCACCACCGGCACGGCCGAAATCAGCGCCTGGCTGTAGGGGTGGGCCGGTGTCGAGAAAACCTCTTCCGCCGGACCTTCCTCGACCACGGAACCGAGATACATCACCGCGATACGGGTCGAGACCTGACGCACCACCGACAGGTCGTGCGCGATGAAGATATAGGTGAGGTTCAGCTTTTCCTGGAGATCGGCAAGCAGGTTGACGATCTGCGCCTGCACGGAGACGTCGAGCGCGGACACAGGCTCGTCCAGCACGACGAGATCCGGATTGAGCGCGATAGCCCGGGCGATACCGACACGCTGGCGCTGCCCGCCGGAAAACTCGTGCGGATAGCGTCCGACATGGTCGGGCAGCAGACCGACGATATCGAAGAGTTCGGCGACGCGGCGGCCGATTTCGGCTTCGGAAAGGTTCGTGTGGATACGCAGCGGCTCGGCGACGAGATCGCCCACGCGCCGACGCGGATTGAGCGAGGCGGACGGATCCTGGAAGACCATCTGCAGGCGGCGGCGCATGGGCCGCAGCTGTCGCAGCGACCGGGAGGTGATGTCCTCACCCTCGAACAGCAGCTGGCCATCCGAAACCTCGTAGAGCCGCACCAGACAACGGGCGAGCGTCGACTTGCCGCAACCCGATTCCCCGACGAGACCGAGGGTTTCTCCGCGCCGCACGGTAAGCGACACATTGTCGACCGCATGCACGGTCCGCCGCCCCTCCGAGGAGAAGCGTGTGCCGATCGAGAAGCGTTTTCCGAGCCCGCGCGTTTCGAGGATCGGCCGGGCGTTGTCTGTCATCGCGTCGCTCATGCTTGTGCCTCCCGAAGGCAGGCCGCCGCGTGTGCGTCCTGGGGAAGGATCGGTTTTTCTGTGAGGCAGGCCTCGTAGCGCACCGGACAGCGCGGCCCGAAGGCGCAGCCCTGCGGCAGGCGCAGCAGCGAGGGCGGCGAACCCGGAATGGCCGGCAGGCGATGCGGCTTCTCGCCGGTCAGGGGCGGGATGGAGCCGAGCAGCGCGCGGGTATAGGGATGGCGCGGATCGGAGAACAGCGCCGCGCGGCTGCCGCGCTCCACGACCCGGCCCGCATACATGACCATCACCCGGTCGGCGAGTTCGGAAACCACGCCCATGTCGTGCGTGATGAAGACGACCGCCGAATTGTGGGTGGACCGCAGCTTGCGCACGAGATCGAGGATGCCGGCCTGCACGGTGACGTCCAGCGCCGTGGTCGGTTCGTCGGCGACGAGCAGCGCGGGATTGCAGGACAGCGCCATGGCGATGACTGCACGCTGGCGCATGCCGCCGGAAAGCTGGTGCGGATAGCGCGACATGGCCTCGCGCGGATTGGGGAAGTTCACCTCCGCCAGCAGTTCCTCCACCCGCGCCAGGGCCTTCGCCTTGCTGATGTTCTGGTGGGCGAGGATCTGTTCGGCAATCTGCCAGCCGATCGTATAGACGGGCGTCAGCGCCGTCATCGGATCCTGGAAGATCATGGCGATCTCGTTGCCGCGCAGGCGCCTGAGCTCGCGGGCCGGCAGGCCGACCAGCTCGCGGCCCTTGTAGCGGATCGAGCCCTCGATAGTCGCGTTGGGATCGGTGATCAGGCCCATCACCGCCAGCAGGGAAACGGTCTTGCCGGAGCCGGATTCGCCGACGACACCGAGGATTTCCCCCTCTTCGAGATCGAAGGAGACGCCGTCGATAGCCCGGACGATCCCGTCTTCGGTGCGGAACGATACCTTGAGGTCGCGCACGGAAAGCATCATGACGTCCTCACACGGGGATCGAGAAGGATATAGACGAAATCGACCACCGCATTGGCGATCACCACGAACATCGAAGCATACATAACGGTCGCCATGATCATCGGCAGGTCGAGGTTCTGCATGGCATCATAGGTGAGCTTGCCGATGCCGTTGAGGCCGAAGACCACCTCGGTCAAAAGCGCCGAGCCGCCGACAAGCGCGCCGAAATCGAGACCGAACAGGGTGACGAAGGCGATCAGCGAGGTGCGCAGCCCGTGGCGCAGCAGGATGCGGGTCTCCGACAGGCCCTTGGCCCGGGCGGTGCGGATGAAATCCTCCTGCATGGATTCGATGATCGCGGCGCGCAGCACGCGGCCATAGATGCCGATATAGAGCACGGCGAGCGTGATCCACGGAATGACCAGCGTCAGGAACCAGCCCTTCGGATCCTCCAGCAGCGGCTTGTAGCCGAGCGGCGGAACCCAGGAGAACAGCCAGGTATCGTGATAGCGGCTCTGGCTCATGAGGTTCATCACTTCGCCGAGCCAGTAAACCGGCATGGAGATACCGATGAGGCCGAGCGCCATCAAGAGCTTGTCCAGCCAGCTGTCGCGCGTGGCGGCGGCGACGATGCCGATGATCACGGAGATCACGACCCACAGGATCGCCGCACCGAAGACCAGCGACAGTGTGGTGGGAATGGCGTCGAGCACGGCCGGCACGACCTTCCAGCCCCGGTTGACGAAAGAGGTGAGGTCGCCGGTGATGAAGATCTTCTGCATCATCAGGCCGTATTGGACGTAAAGCGGCTTGTCGAAGCCGAAGGAGTGGCGCACGGCCTCCAGTACCTCGGGCGAGGCGTTGCGGCCGGCGATGCGCGCGGCGGGGTCGGAGCCGGGCGTCGCGAAGAAGATCAGGAAGACGATCACGGAAATGCCGAACATCACGAACAGCATCTGACCGAAGCGGCGCAGGATGGCGTAGATCATCAGGTGCGCCCCAGCTGGACTTTCGAGCGCGGATCCAGCGCATCGCGCAGGCCGTCGCCGAAGACGTTGAGAACCATTACCGCCAGCGCGATGGCGATGCCCGGCGCGAGCGCCACCAGCGGGCGCGTATAGAGCAGAGACTGGCCGTCCTGGATGATCGTGCCCCAGCTTGCGGCCGGCGGCTGCACGCCGATGGAAAGGAACGACAGCGCCGATTCCGTCAGCATGTTCAGCGCCATCATCAGCGGCACGAACACGATGAGGGTGGTGGTGATGTTCGGCTGGATGTCGCGCAGCAGGATGCGCCAGCCGGGTACGCCGAGATTGATGGCGGCCAGCACGAACTCGCTGTTGCGCAGCGCCAGAACCTGACCGCGGATCGGGCGCGCCACATAGGGCACATAGACGATGCCGATGATGATGACCGGCAGCCAGAGACTGCCGGATTCGATGAGGATCGGCCCGATGGAAATGCCGGCGGTGATGGTGACGATGGAAAGCGAGATCGCCAGCAGATAGATCGGGAAGGCCCAGAGAATGTCGAGCAGGCGAGACAGGACCGTATCGGTGATCCCGCCGAAATAACCGGCGACGAGGCCCGCCGTCGTGCCGACGATCAAAGTGAAGACCGTGGCCGCCGCCGCGATCATCAGGGAGTTGAGCCCGCCATAAAGCAGGCGGGCCATGACGTCGCGGCCCTGATTGTCCGCACCGAGGAAGTAGTTGCCAAGCTCCCAGGTCGGGCCGATCGGCGTGTAGCCGAGCCCTAGCCCCTCCGTGGAGGCTTCCATCACCGGAACCTCGACGCCATCGACCATGATGACGGCGTCGAGCGTCGAGGTGAAGGGATCCACGCCCGCCCAGCGCGCATAGAGCGGCGCGCTGAGGCAGGACAGGACGATGAAGAGAAACACCGTCAGGGACGCCATCGCGGCCCTGTTGCGCTTCAATCGCACGAAAGCGAGGGCCCAAGGCCCTCGCGTCCCGCGCTGCACGGCAACGACTTCATTCGACACGCAGCATTCCTCCGCCGGGTCTTACTGTACCCAGGACTGGGTGATCATCCAGTCGAACTGGCGGTTGAACTTGAAGTTACCCAGACGCTTGCTGACGAAGTCCAGCCGCTTCGGCGTGAAGAGGCCGATGGCCGGGGCCTGATCGGTGATCGCCTTGTCGATCTCCGTCCAGAGCGCGTCCGCCGCGGCCTGGTCGGTCACGCCGAGATCCAGCGCCTGCTGCATCTTGGCGTCGATTTCCTTGTCACAGAAGCCGGAAATGTTGATCGAGGCGTCCGAGCCTTCACGGAAGGAAGCGCAGCCGAACAGGATGTTCAGGAAGTTCGAGGCCGCCGGATAGTCCTTGTACCACTGGCTCACCGACATCTGCACCTTGTTGTTGGTGTTCTGGATATAGGTGAACTGGATGTTGGCGGAGATCGGCTTGACGTCGGCGACATAGCCGATGCTGGTCAGGACGCTTTGCAGGTAGACGCCGATGGCCCGCGAGACGGACGTGTCCTCGACGATGATCGTCACCTTCTGGCCCTTGGTGCCCGATTCCTCGACAAGCTGCTTGGCCTTTTCGAGATCGGGAGCCGACCACTTGGCGCCCGGATCCTTCGTATAGGGGCAATAGTCCACATGGCCGGGGAAGTCCGGCGGCAGGATCTGGCAGACCGGCGAGGCGAGAACCTTGCCGCCGAAGAGCTTGACCAGCGTGTTGCGGTCGATGGCGAAGGACACCGCCTGACGGGCCTTCACGTTGTCGAAGGGAGCAAGGCGCGTGTTGAGCGGCGCGTACCACCAGGCCGAAAGCGGCGCGATGTGGAGCTGGTCCTTATACTTGGTGCCGACCTCGGCAAGACGGTCGCTCGGCAGGGAATCGAACATCCAGTCCGCTTCGCCGTTCTGGATCGCCGTCACCGCCGCCTCTTCGGAGAGGCCGAAATCGTACTGCACGACATCGGGATAGCCGTCCGGCTGGGCATCCTCGCTCCACTGCTTGAAGTGCGGATTGCGCGAGACGGTCATGCCCTTGTTGGGGTCGAAGGCGGAGATCGTGTAGGGACCGGTGCTGGGGATCGGCACGGAGCCCATGTCCTCGGCGGGCGTGTCGGCCGGCAGCGTCACGGCGTGCGGCAAGGCGAGCTTGTAGAGGAACTCGGCATCCGGCTTCACGAGGTTGATGGTGATGGTCCCGGCGGCTTCGTCACCGACGACGCCGCCTTCCAGCGTGCAGCTCTTGGTGTCGGCAAGGCATTTGTCGGCGCCGACAATGCCGGCATAGAAGGTGCCGGAGGTCGGTCCGGAAACCTTGAAGATGCGCTGGAACGAGGCGACCACGTCCTTCACGCCCACTTCCTGGCCGTTCGAGAACTTGATGCCCTTGCGCAGCTTGAAAGTGAAGGTCTTGCCGTCGTTGCTGACCTCCGGCATCGCCTCGGCGAGGTCCGCGACGACCGTGAAGCCGTCCATGCCCTCGGCCTTGCGGAAGGTGACGAGGCCGTCATAGATCGGCTGATACATCTGCCAGCCCTGGGAGGTGTAGTTGATATGCGGGTCGAGCGTGCCGGCCGCCGAGCGGGCGAGCAGCCGCATGGTGCCGCCGCGATGTTCCTGAAGGTATTCGGCCTGGGCCGGTGCCAGCCATGTGCCGGTCATGAGCGCGACGGCCGATGCCGCCAGAAGCATTTTTTTCATGTTCGATCCCCTTTTCGGTCCGTTTTCTGTTTTCTATCGGTCATGCTGGTTGAGGAAGTTCCCCACCAGCCGCATGCACGCATCCTGTTCCTCGACATGCGGCATGTGGCTGGAATGCTCGAATATCTCCCAGCGCGCGCCCCTGATGCCATCCTTGAAGGGCTGCACGGTCGCGGGCGTGGCTTCGTCATGGCGACCGGAGATGATCAGCGTCGGCGTGTCGATGGCCGGCAGGCGGTCGATGACGCTCCAGGTCTTCAGGGTGCCGATGACATGGAATTCGTTCGGCCCGTTCATCAGCGTATAGACGGTCGGATTGCGCGCCGCCTGCTCGAAGCTCGCAGTCACCTCGGGCGGGAAGGGCACGACGCGGCAGACGTGCCGTTCGTAGAAGGCCATCGTCGCCGCCTGATAGTCGGCATGATCCGTCGTGCCGGCCGCTTCGTGCAGCGTCAGCGTGTCCTGCACATCCTGCGGCAGGTCGGCGCGCAGCCGGTTCGCCTCCTCGACCCAGAGCTTCATGGAAGCGGGCGAATTGGCGATGGTCAGTGAAGCAAGGCCCTTGGGACCGAGCACGGCATATTCGGAGCCGAGCATGCCGCCCCAGCTCTGGCCGAGCACATGGAAGCCACCTCGGATGCCGAGATGATCGATGAGGTTTTCCAGCTCGTCGATGAAGAGCTGCGGCGTCCAGAAATCCGCGCCCTTTTCCGGCAGCAGGGTGGAATTGCCGCAGCCGATCTGGTCATAGTGGATGACGGCGCGGCCGTCGCGGGCCAGCAGCTTGTAGGCGTCGACATAGTTATGCGCGACGCCCGGCCCGCCATGCAGGATGACCACCGGCAGCTTGCCGCCGTGAAGGTCTCCCGTAATACGGTACCAGGTCTCGTATCCCCTGAACGGCGCGCGGCCTTCGGTACTGTTGATCGTCGATGACATTCCCGTTCCTCCCCGGCCCAAAGGCGCTCAAGCGCCCTTGCGGCTGGTCTGCACCCATTCTTCAAGCATCTGCACACCGAAGGCCGTTCCGCCCTGCCGGCCGAGGGGGCGGTCTTCATCCGCCAGCTCCTTGCCTGCGATATCGAGGTGCACCCACGGGCGATCCTCGGTGAAATGGCGCAGGAAGGCCGCGGCATAAGGCGCGTCACCGTCCTCCATATCCTTCGCGTGATGGCGCAGGTCCGCAAGAGGCGACTTCAGGCCGTCGTCGTAGGCCCGGTCGAGCGGCATGCGCCAGAAGCGCTCGCCGACCGTCTCTCCGGCAGCGATCATCTGCCCGGCGATCGCATCGTCCGTGCTGAACAGGCCGGCGAAGATCGACCCGAGGCCGCGCATCACCGAATAGGTCAGGGTCGCAAGGTCCACGATCACCGACGGCTCGAAGCGCGTTGCCGTATAATAGAGACAGTCCGCGAGGATCAGGCGGCCTTCCGCATCGGTGTCGAAAACCTCGACGGTCTGGCCCGAAAGGGTGGAAATGATCTCGCGCGGCTTCAGGGAATGGGCGGACGGCAGGTTCTCGGCGATGCCGAGCACGCCGACGGCGTGCACCGGGCTCTTCTGCCGCGCGAGCGACAGGAGCAGGCCGACGACAGCGGCGGCACCGGCCATGTCGGCCTTCATGTCGAACATCTGCGCGCCGCCCTTGATGCAGAGCCCGCCGGAATCGAAGCAGACGCCCTTGCCGACGAAGGCGAGCGGCTGGGCGGACGGACCCTCGCCCCGATCACGCC